>Ga0156155_1185_pt1 | contig 59176 bp, 55 predicted proteins | sample RifCSPlowO2_12_FD_107808 | JGI IMG/M metagenome (GOLD analysis project Ga0156155, IMG submission 107808) | Burkholderiales bacterium RIFCSPLOWO2_12_67_14 | reverse complement strand
ATGGTGGCCGCCGGTGCGGCGGGTGCCGAGGCGCCGGCCACGCGCATCGAAGGCGGCATCACCCACGGCGTGTTGTCCATGGACGCGTACCTGTTCGGTGCAGGGCCCGACGCGGCTGCCGCTGCGCTGGCGGCCTGAAGCGGGCCGCCATGTCACAGCCCGCCACGTCAACCACCCTGCGGCTGCACGTCGCTGGCCCGCGGCGCAGTGGCGCCCTTGCGACGCGATGGAGCCATTCGGGGGGTGGACCATGAGGCCATTTCGCTGGCCGTGGTCCAGCGGTGGCACCCCGCGCTGGCGGTGCGCTGCGTGCGCCTGTCACACCACTTTCACAGCCTTGACTTATTCTGGCCTTTACCGGATTCTGCGTGCTGCAAATCCGGCGGGCGCCCGCAGCAGGGCTCACGGGCGCCTTTCTGTTCCGATCTGTCACACACCCACTCTGAAAGCGAGTTCCTCCATGAAGAACAAGTTGTCCACCCTCGTTCTGGCCACACTGGTGTTGGCCGCCGGCGGCGCCCAGGCGCAAGGCAAGACCCTGCGCCTGCTGACCTGGGGCGGTTATGTGCCCAAGGACGTGATGGAGCAGTTCACCAAGGAAACCGGTTTCAAGGTCGAGGTGACGACCTCCAACAACGAAGAGATGATCTCCAAGCTGCGCGCCACCGCGGGCGCCGGCTTCGACCTCGCCCAGCCCAGCCAGGACCGCATCGCCGGCCCGCAGACCGAGTTCAGGATCTACAAGCCGCTGGACCTGTCCAAGATCAAGGCCGATCTGTTCATCCCGTCCATGCTCGACGCGACCAAGAAAAACACCACAGTCGGCGGCAAGGTCTACGGCCTCCCGCACATCTGGGGCACCGACGGTCTGGTGGTCAACACCAAGACCTCCAAGGCCACCGACTACGCCGACCTGTGCGCGGCCGAAAACGCCGGCAAGGTCAGCATGCGCCTGAAGCGCCCGACGCTGATCGCCATGGCCTTCGCCTCCGGCAAGGACCCGTTCGCTCTTTACGGCGACGCCAAGGCCTACAGCGCGCTGATGGACGACATGGGCAAGAAGCTCACCGAGTGCAAGAAGAACGTGAAGTTCTACTGGGACGGCAAGGACCAGCTGCTCGCCGGCATCCGCTCGGGGGAACTCACCACGGCCATGATGTGGGACACCGGCGGCTGGGAGCTCAACAAGGCCAACCCCGACGTGAAGTTCATCGCGCCCAAGTCGGGCGCGCTGGGCTGGGTGGACACCTTCGCCATCCCCGCCAAAGGCAAGAACGACGCCGCCGCCTACGCCTGGATCAACTTCAACATGCGCCCCGAGATCGCCGCCAAGGTGGCGTCGTCGGCCGGCAACTTCACCGCCAGCAAGGGCGCCGACCAGATGATGGACCCGGTGCTCAAGAAACAGTTCGCCGACAGCTTCCCCGAAGCCGCGCTGAAGAACATCAAGTGGTACCCGGCCGTGCCGGCCGGCATCGAAGACATTGAAGGCCGCGTGCTCGACCGCGTCAAGGCCGCTCAGTAAGCCGTGGCGGTGCCGACACCGGCCGCGGGCGGCTCCGCCACGCACGATCTCGACATCCAGGCCGTGCGCAAACGCTATGGGGCGTTTGCGGCGGTGGATGACCTGAGCTTTTCCGTGCGGCGGGGTTCGTTCTTCTCCATCCTCGGCCCCTCGGGCTGCGGCAAGACCACGCTGCTGCGCATGGTGGCGGGCTTCATCGCCCCCGATGCCGGCGACATCGTGATCAAGGGCGCGTCCATGCGCGGCGTGGCGCCCAACCGGCGCCCGGTCAACATGGTGTTCCAGCACCTCGCGCTGTTCCCCATGATGAGCGTGGGCGAGAACATCGCCTACGGCCTGGAGCGCCGCGGCATCAAGGGCGCCGCCGCCAAGGCCAAGGTGACCGACATGCTCCAGCGCGTGGGCCTGCCCGGCAGCGAAGGCAAGCGCATCGACCAGCTCTCGGGCGGGCAGAAGCAGCGCGTGGCCATCGCCCGCTCGCTGGTGCTGGAGCCCGCGCTGCTGCTGCTCGATGAGCCGCTGGGCGCGCTCGACCTCAAGCTGCGCGAGCACATGAAGGTGGAGCTCAAGCAACTGCAGGCCGAGGTGGGCACCACCTTCGTCTACATCACGCACGACCAGTCGGAAGCGCTGGTCATGTCCGACCAGGTCGCCGTGATGAACCACGGCCGCTTCGAGCAGCTGGGCACGCCGCAGCAACTGTATTACCAGCCGCAGACCGCGTTCGTGGCGGGCTTCGTGGGCAACAACAACCGCTTCGAAGGCACCATCGAAGCGCGCAACGGCGAGCAGGTGCTGCTGCGCACGGCCAGTGGCATGGGCCTGTGGTCGCAGCGTGTGGGCACGCTGGATGTGGGCCAGTCGGCCACCGTGTTCATCCGGCCCGAAGCCATCGAGATCGGGCGCAGCCCGCGCGAGCTGCCCGAGGGCGCTCCGGCGTGGAGCGCCGGCGTGCAGAGCGTGTTGTTCGATGGCGGCAACTCCACCGTGCAGGTGCTCGAAGACCGGAGCCAGACGCCGCTGCACATCGCGCTGCCCCTCACCGGCCGCCTGGCCGATCTGCAGCACGGAGAAACCGTGCATTTCGCCTACCAGCCCGCGCAGGCCTGGTGTTTCCCGGCCTGAACCATGAGTACCGCCACGCACCGCCGTTTCCTTCTTGGGGTGCTGCTCGCGCCGGCGCTGCTGTGGTTGCTGGGGCTGGTGATCCTGCCGCACGTGGAGCTGCTCGTCCTGTCGCTGCAGGCGCGCGTGGGGCCGGGCGGATACGCGGCCAGCCTGGACCAGTACCGTACCTTCATGGGCGAGCCGCTGTACTGGAACACCTTCGTGCGCACGGCGGTGATGTCGGTGCTGGCCACGGTGATCACGCTGCTGTTGGCGTTCCCGGCGGCCTGGTACATCGCCAAGGTGGCCAAGGGCCGGGCCCGGCTTGTGCTGCTGGTGCTGTGTCTGCTGCCATTCTGGGTGAGCGAGATGGTGCGCACCCTGGGCTGGCTGATCCTGCTGCGCGAAACCGGCGTGGTCTCGGGCCTGCTGCAGGCCGTGGGCCTGGCCGATCAACCGGTGGAGTTGCTGTACCACGACGCCACCATCCTGGTGGGCCTGGTGTACGCCTCGCTGCTGTTCATGGTGATCCCGCTCGTGAACAGCCTGGAGAGCCTGGACGACAGCCTGATCGAAGCCGCCTACGACCTCGGCGGCTCGACGGCCAACATCGTGCGCCGCATCGTGATCCCGCACGCCGCGCCGGGCATCGCCGCCGGCTGCATCGTGGTCTTCATGCTCTGCCTGGGCAACTACCTCACGCCGACCTTGCTGGGCGGCAAGAACTCGCTCTGGTTCACCGAGCAGATCTACACCCAGTTCATCACCCGCTTCAACTGGAACCAGGGCGCGGCGTTTGGTTTCCTGCTGCTGTTCCTCTCCAGCCTGTTGGTGTGGGCCGGACTCAAACTGACCGGCCAGCGCTTCGGCGCCGTGATGAAGGCGAGCTGACATGATCCCCAGCCTGCCCCGCCCCGCCTTGCAGCGCTTCGGCCTCGGCACCTTCGTCGCCGGCTTCTTCGTGTTCCTGTTCGTGCCGCTGCTGGTGGTCGCGCTGTTCGCGTTCAACAACGCCGACTACCCCACGCCGCCGTGGATGGGGCTCACGCTGGACTGGTTCACCGCGGACAGCGACGCGCGCACCGGTCTGCTGCACGACGCCGAACTGCTGCAGAGCATGGGCGTGAGCGCCTGGGTGGCGCTGTGGGTCACGCTGCTCTCGGTCGGCGTGGGCACCTGCAACGCGTTCCTGCTGGAGCGTTTTGAATTCCCGGGCAAGAGCGCCATTGCGTTGCTCAGCATGTTGCCGCTGGTGATCCCGGGCGTGATCCTGGGCATCTCCATCCTCGCCTTCGCCTGCCGCATCGCCAACTTCGCCGACGAGACCTGGGGCCTGGAGCTGGACTTCCTGCGACCCGGCCTGCCGCTGGTGATCCTGGGGCAGTTCTGCTACATCGTGACCATCGCCACGCTCACCATCTCGGCCAGCCTGCGCCGCTTCGACCGCACGCTCGAAGAGGCCGCCTACAACCTGGGCGCGAGCCGCCTCGCGGTGCTCTGGACCATCACCTTGCCCTACCTGCGCCCGAGCATGGTCGGTGCCGCGGCCATGGCCTTCCTGATGTCGTTCGAGAACTTCAACACCACGCTCATGCTGGTGGGCTCGGACTCGCCGCTCACGGTGCTGATGTACGGCCGCATGCGCGAGGGCGCCACGCCGGTGCTCAACGCCATCAGCCTGTTCCTGATGGTGGCCTCGGCCCTGCTGGCGCTGATGCTGCTGTGGCGCAGCGGCTCGCAGCGACCCAGCGAACACGCCTGAGTCGGTGGTGTGGGGCATGGCGCGAAGCGCCGAATCCGCGCGTTTCGCCCACCTGTAACGGGGCTCACGGGTCGTCACACTTTCATACAGGCCTCTTAAGGCTCGCTTCATGTGAACCCCTTTCAATACGCGCACCAGCACTTGCTGGGTTGCTATTGAAAAAGGATGTTCCATGAAATCATTTGTCGCCTCCGCCCTGTTGATCGCTGTCTCCGGTGTGGCTCTCGCCGGCCCGACCTGCCAAGTGCCCAAAGAGAAGTGGATGCCCGAAGCCACGTTCAAGAAGGGGCTGGAAGAAAAGGGCTACCAGATCAAGACCTTCAAGGTCTCCAAGGGCGAGTGCTACGAGATCTACGGCTTCGACAAGGCCGGCAAGAAGGTCGAGATCTATTTCGATCCCGCCACCGCGGCCATTCTCGAAACCAAGTGATTCCGATTGAACGATGAAGCCCTCTGCCACCCTTGAAGCCAGCCGACCGGTCTGGGACCTGTTTGTCCGCGTTTTCCACTGGACCCTGGTGGTCTGCGTGCTGTTGAACAGCTTCGTGCTCGACGACGGCGAGACCATCCACCAGTGGGCGGGTTACCTCGCTTCGGCCCTGGTGCTGGCGCGGGTGGTGTGGGGCTTTGTCGGATCGCGCCATGCGCGGTTCACCGATTTTTTCCCGACGCCGGGGCGCATCGCCCGCCACGTGCGCGGCATGTTGTCGGGTCGCGCCGAGTTCCACTGGGGGCACAACCCGCTGGGCGCGCTGATGATGATGGCGCTCATGGGCCTGGTGCTCGCGCTGGGCGTGACCGGCTGGATGCAGGGGCTTGACGCCTACTGGGGCGAAGAGTGGCTGCAGGATTTGCACGAGGGGATCGGCGAGGCGCTGATCATCCTGGTGGGCCTGCACGCCGCGGCCGCGCTCATCATGGGACGCATCGAGCGCGCCCGCCTCCTGAAGGCCATGGTCACGGGTGTCAAGGAACGGTACTGATGGGGACCCCACGCTGCGCGGGTCGCGGGGCCCGTGGCACACTGCCGCGCATGCCCCGCATCGATCCTTCCGAAGTCGAATTCACCGCCATCCGCGCGCAGGGTGCGGGCGGGCAGAACGTGAACAAGGTGTCCAACGCGGTGCACCTGCGCTTCGCCATCCACGCGTCGTCGTTGCCCGAGGCCATCAAGGAACGGCTGCTGGCCCTGAGCGACCAGCGCATCACCACCGAGGGTGTGGTGGTCATCAAGGCACAGACCAGCCGCAGCCTGGAGCAGAACAAGGCCGAGGCGCTGGAGCGGCTGCAGGCGCTGGTGGACAGCGTGGCCACGCTGCCCAAGGCGCGCAAGCCCACCAAGCCGACCTTCGGCTCCAAACAACGGCGACTCGAAGGCAAGGCCACGCGCTCGCAGGTCAAGCAGCAGCGCGGTCGTGTGCGCGGTCTGGATTGACTTCGGGTCCATTTCGCGCGCTTAAGATGTTTTTAGGGTTCCTTTAAGCGCTATTTAGCAGCGCGCCGAAGGGCTGGTTCCTAGACTGCTTTCCATGGCAGGCGACGCACGGGGCGTCGCCGCCACCCACGAAGCAGCCGGGCCCCGCCCGCGAAAGGAATCCCATGCAATCGAACACCCACGAACTGGCGCAGGTCGCCGCCACCGCCCAGGCCGTCGAGGCCGGAACGGGCCGCGTCAATCTGTACGCCGGTATTCACAAGGCCCTGCGCGCCTTCATGACCGACACCCTGCTGGCCGTCGGCCGGACCGACCCGGCCGACGCACAGGAGTTGGCCGCCACCCGCGAGCGCCTGGGCATGCTGCTGGACCTGTGCGCCGCGCACGTGCGCCACGAGAACGGTTTCGTGCACCCGGCCATCGAGGCGCGCAGCCCGGGTGTGGTCGAGGGCGTGGCCGACGAACACGTCGGGCATCTGGAGCAGATCGCGCGACTGCGCTCCATGGCCGATGGTCTGCAGGGGCTGGCGCCGGCCGCGTGCGCGCTGGCGCTGCAGAACCTGTACCTGGCGCTGGCGCTGTTCGTGGCCGAGAACCTGCAGCACATGCACACCGAAGAAACCGTGCACAACACCGCCCTCTGGCAAGCCTTCAGCGACGCCGAGCTGGTGGGCATCCACGACGGCCTGCTGGCCACCGTGCCGCCGGCCGAGATGATGCTGGTGATGCGCTGGATGCTGCCGCACATGAACGCGCCGGAACGGCTGGAGATGCTGGGCGGCATGCGCCAGGGCGCACCGGTCCCGGTGTTCCAGGCGGTGCTGGACGGGGTGCGCGCGCAACTGGCGGAGCGCGACTGGGCCAAGCTGGCGCAGGGGCTGGGTCTGGCGCCGGTGGACGGCCTGGTGATGGCCTGAAGCCGCTGGCTTCAGGCGGCGACGTCCTCGAGCTCGACCGGGCCGGCCGTGTCGAAGTGGAAACAGCCGCGGCCGGTTTTTTCGATGTGCAGCTGGGGGCACTGCTCGGCCAGCCGGCGCTGCAGCAGCAACAGGCGCGCTTCGAGGTTGTCGGCCACGTCCGGCAGGCGCAGCGCGCGGTCCAGCCGCAGTTCGCGGTTGGTGAACTCGCGGCGGCCCTGGCGCTGCCGGTCCTGCAGCAGTTTCCACAGGATGGCGCCGGCCACCCCCTTGATCAGGTAGGCGTTGTTGACGAACACGCTGTCGTTGCTGCGGTAGTGGCGCACCTGCAGGCGCGGACCGGCCGGGGCTTTCGCGGGTGCGGCGGGGTGCTCCGTGCCGGGCATGTCGGGGCAGGGCTCGGCGCTTTCCTGCATGAGGTCGATGCCGGCGGCGAGTTGCCCGCCCAGCGTGACCAGCAGGTCTTCGTCCTCGAAGCTGAACTGCAGCTCCAGCGGGCTTTCCACGAACAGCACGCCCAGTACGCGGCCGGCCGAGAGCAGGGGCACGGCCAACTGGCTGCGTGGTTCGGGCAGGCCAGGGTAGGGGATGTCGGTGCTGATCGCCGCGCTGCCATCGCCCGCCAGGCTGTCGCGCAGCGCCCGGCTGTACAGGTAGGCGCTGGCCATGTGCATGATGCGCACCGGCGTGCGCTCGCGCGCGGCCACGCCGATCACGCCGTCGCCCAGCGCGATCTCCGAGCCCACGCCCGAGGTGGCGTAGCCCCGGCTGGCCACGGTGTAGAGCCGCTCGGTGACCGGGTCGAGGATGAGCACCATGGCATGCCGGATGCCCAGGTCCTGCTCCAGCGTCTGCAGGGTGGCGTCGAGCAGCGCGTCGAGCGTGGCGCAGGCCGCCAGTCGCGCGCTGCCGCGGCGCAACGCGCCCAGCAGGTTGCAGCGCGGGGGCGCCGGCGGCAGTGGTGTGGACGAAGGGTCGCCGGGCACGCGCTCGATCTCGCACACCTCGTGGATGTCCGAGCCCAGCAGGCGAAACACATGGGCCATGCCGCTGTGCGAGGCGATGCCTGCCAGCTGGGCCTTCATGCTTTCAAACACCGGGCCGCTGTCTTCGGTGCGCAGGTAGCGCAGGTGCAGGCGGTAGAAGCACGCCGTCAGCGGATGCAGCACCAACACCGTGGAGCGTGGTTGCGCCAGCAGGTTCTTGCGCGTCTTGTTGAAGAACTGGAACGACAGCGCCACGTGCCGCTCGTCCACGTAGAACACTTGGGATATGTAGGCGACGTTGGGTGTGCCGTCGGCCGCGCAGGTGGCCATCATGGCCGGGATCGCGCCTTCCAGACAGGGCCGCAGCTCGGCCAGGTCCACCGCGGTCACTGGAGTACCTTCGCCCTGCGGGCTGCGGTGCGAGCTTGCTTGGGATCGGCCCGGCGCGGCGCTCATGGCGCTGGCCCACCCAGAGGCTGGCCATCGCGGGGCCCGGGCGTCTGGTCAAAGGCTTCGTCGGGGGTGAATTCCACCGCCACCACGTCGTCGAGCCGGTGCGCGAACATCGCCGAGACGAACGCCGGGCCGAAGCCGAGGCCACCGAGTTCCTGCTGCATGGCGAGCCGGTAACGTTGCAGCACGGCGGCGTCTTCCGGGCGCGCCTCGCGCAACCGGGCGTGGCGGGTCTTGAGCTGCACCGTGCGGTGGGTGCTGGGCTCGCTGAACACCACCGCCATGCGGCCGCTGGCGGCCACGTCGCGCAGCAACTGCGCCGAGGGGCGCTGCCCGAGGTAGACCGTGACGAAGTCGCCCGAAGCGCTGATCTGGCTGCCCAGTGCCCGCATGACGCTGGGGGTGAGGTCGTGCCCGCAGGCACTGACGATGACCGACACCCCGCGGGCCATCATGTCGAGCAGGTCACGGTTGAGCTGAGGCGGGGCGGCGGGGTGTTCCAAGGTGGGTGAGCCGAAGGCACCGAACGCCGGAGATCATAGCGACGGCGTGGCCGGCGGCAAAGGGTCGGCGCCGCCGGGCGCGTTCACGGACGGTTCGGTGTGCACCAGTTCCATCGGATAGCGCTGGCCCGCCAGGTGGTCCTCCACGCAGCGCAGCACCAGCGGGCTGCGGTGGCGCCCGGCGCTGGCGCGGATCTCGTCGGGCGTCATCCACAGGGTGCGCACGATGCCGGTGTCGAGCTCGCGTTGTGGATCGAAGTCGCCCAGCTCGCCGCAGTAGGCGAAGCGCAGGTAGGTGATGTCTTCGCCGGTGCTGGCCCGCTGGAAGCGCGAAAGGTAGACGCCGACCAGCGCCATGGGCGTGAACCGGAAGGCGGTTTCTTCCAGCGTTTCGCGCGTCACGCCCTCAGTGGGGCTTTCCCCGGGGTCGAGGTGGCCGGCCGGGTTGTTCAGGCGCAGGCCCTCGAGCGTGTGCTCTTCGACCAGCAGGTAGCGGCCGTCGCGCTCGATGATGGCCGCCACGGTGACGCTGGGTTTCCAACGGGTGTTCATTCGGGCATTATCCCGACCGATCGTCTGGCTGTCCCTTGAGGTGGTAGTTCTTGCCGCATGATGAAACGTTGCACGGGTGCGGTGGCCTCTGCGCACCCGGTGCTTGGTACAAACCCTTGTGCGACAAGGGCTTGCCGGCGGCGAAGACCCGAAACGCGTCGGTTAAGCTGGCGCGCTGCCAGAAGAGCCCAGGGACGGGTGCTGGCGCCGACCAGGGACGGCGTCCGGCTGGCAAAACAGACGACACCGGGCGGAGGGCCCGGCACACACGATGGGAACCAACAAAAATGTCCAGAAGAATGTGGAAGGCCATGGTCTGCGGGTGCATGCTGTGGGGTGCTGTGACCAGCCACGCGGCCGAGTTCTCGGTCGGGCGGGTGGACATCCGGTTCGCCGACGAGGGCTGGAAGGAAGTGCCGCTGCCGGATCGCGCGCAGAGCTACGGGGGAGAAAAGTCGGGCGCGCTGGCGGTGCAGGCCAAGCTTTTTGTCCGCGACGGGAGCGCCAGCGAAGTGCCTGTGCTGGTCCTGGTGAGCGCCAATTCGCAAGGCATGGGCGGTGGCCGGGGTGGCTACATGACCTACTCGCCCAATTGCAAGTCGGATGAACACAACTATCGCGAAGGCAATGAAGGCTTCAATGCGTCGCTCCTCCAGTGCCTGACCGTGATGCCCCGGTACAACGGTTCCAGCGTGATCAAGGCCTTGGCGCCCCAGCTGGAAGGTGCCCTCAAGACCGAAGAAGGCACGGAGCTGCCACCCTTCTACACCGTGTGGAGCCGGCATGCGATCTCCACGGGCTCGTTCGTGGACGTGCGCGTCTTCACGGTATTTCCGATCAACGCCGACGGCAGCGCTGCCGTGGGCGCCCTGCCCCAGGACGTGCCGCCCGCCCACGTGGTGTGGGGGCGGCAGCTGAAGGACGCGGTCAAGAGCAGCGTCTATTCGCTCTCCGGCCGTCTGGAGATGCCGCCCATCCAGGTGGTCGTACCGCCGCAGCCTGCTGCGGCCGACGGCGGCTGACCGGCCACCCATCCTGTTTTTTGAACTCCCAGCATTGAGGACCTGTCCATGACTTCTGGCGCACCGACCGACACCGCCGCTGCCACCCCGCAGCGCATCGGCATTCCCCGTGAAACCTTCCCCGGCGAAAAACGTGTGGCCACCGTGCCCGACGTGGTCACCAAACTCGCCAAGCTGGGCTTTGGCGTGGTGGTGGAAACGGGCGCGGGCGAACTGGCCGATCTGGGCGACGAGGCTTACCGCGAAGCGGGCGCCAGCATCGCCGGCTCGGCCACCGAACTCTGGAACAGCGCCGACATCGTCTTCAAAGTGCGCGCCCCCACGCCCGACGAAGTGGCGCTGATGCACGAAGGCCAGACGCTGATCGGCTTCATCTGGCCGGCCCAGAACCCGGAGCTGATGCAGCAGCTGGCCGCGAAGAAGGTCACCGTGTTGTCCATCGACGCGCTGCCGCGCACGCTCAGCCGGGCGCAGAAGATGGACGCGCTGACCTCGATGGCCGGCGTCAGCGGCTACCGCGCCGTGGTCGAGGCGGCCAACGCTTTTGGCCGCTTCTTCAATGGCCAGATCACGGCCGCGGGCAAGGTGCCGCCGGCCAAGGTCTTCATCGCGGGCGCCGGCGTGGCCGGCCTGGCCGCCATCGGCGCGGCCGCCAGCCTGGGCGCCATCGTGCGCGCCAACGACACGCGCGCCGAGGTGGCCGACCAGGTGGTCTCGCTGGGCGGCGAGTTCGTCAAGGTCGACTACGAGGAAGAGGGCTCGGGCGGCGGCGGTTACGCCAAGGTCATGAGCGAGGGCTTCCAGGCCGCGCAGCGCGAGATGTATGCGAAGCAGGCGCGCGAGGTGGACATCATCATCACCACCGCGCTGATCCCCGGCAAACCGGCGCCCAAGCTGATCACCGCCGAGATGGTGAAGAGCATGAAGCCCGGCAGCGTGATCGTGGACATGGCGGCCGAGCAGGGCGGCAACTGCGAGCTGACCGTGCCCGGCGAGGCGGTGGTGCGCCACGGCGTCACCATCGTCGGCTACACCGACCTGGCCTCGCGCATGGCGCGCCAGTCGTCCACGCTGTATGCGACCAACCTGTTCCGCCTGAGCGAAGAGCTGTGCAAGACCAAGGACGGCGTGATCAACGTCAACATGGAAGACGACGCCATCCGTGGCCTGACCGTGATCAAGAACGGCGAGATCACCTGGCCGGCCCCGCCGCTGGCGGCTGCGCCCAAACCGGCGCCCAAGCCCGCTGCCGCGCCGGTGGCCAAGAAGGGCCACGGCGAGCCTTCGGGGCCGATGCCGGCGGGCAAGCTGGCCATCGTGGCCGGTGTCACGGCGGTGTTGTTCGCGCTGGTGGGCGCCTACGCACCGGCCGAATTCCTGTCGCACTTCACGGTGTTCGTGCTGGCCTGCTTCGTCGGCTACATGGTGGTGTGGAACGTCAAGCCCGCGCTGCACACGCCGCTGATGAGCGTGACCAACGCCATCAGCTCCATCATCGCCATCGGCGCGCTGGTGCAGATATCGCCCATGGCCAACGCCACCGAGCGGCCCAACACACTGATCGTCGCCCTGGCCGCGCTGGCGCTGGTGCTCACCGCCATCAACATGTTCGGCGGCTTTGCCGTCACCCAGCGCATGCTGGCGATGTTCCGCAAATAAGAAGGAGACCCTGAATGTCTGCAAGTCTGGCCACGGTCTCCTACATTGGTGCGACCATTCTCTTCATCCTCAGCCTGGGCGGCCTGTCCAACCAGGAAACCTCGCGCCGCGGCAACCTGTTCGGCATGGTCGGCATGGCGCTGGCCGTGGCGGCCACGGTGTTCGGCCCGCAGGTCACCGCCGCCGGGCTTCCCTGGATCATCGGCGCCATGGTGGTCGGTGGCGCCATCGGCCTGACCGCCGCCCGCAAAGTGCAAATGACTCAGATGCCTGAGCTGGTGGCGCTGATGCACAGCATGGTCGGCATGGCCGCGGTGCTGGTGGGTTACGCCACCTACGTCGACCCAGAGGCGACCAAGGGCTTCGAGGGGGCGGCGCACACGATCCACGCGATGGAGATCTACATCGGCATCTTCATCGGCGCGGTCACTTTCTCGGGCTCGGTCATCGCCTTCGGCAAACTCTCGGGCCGTGTCGGCGGCAAGCCCATGCTGCTGCCCGGGCGCCACTGGATGAACCTGGCCGGTCTGCTGGCGGTGATCTATTTCGGCCGTCTGTTCCTGCAGGCCGAGACGCTGCAGGACGGCATGCTCCCGCTGTTCGTGATGAGCGCCATCGCGCTGCTGTTCGGCATCCACATGGTGATGGCCATTGGCGGTGCCGACATGCCAGTGGTGGTGTCCATGCTCAACAGCTACTCGGGCTGGGCGGCGGCGGCCACGGGCTTCATGCTGAGCAACGACCTGCTGATCGTGACCGGGGCACTGGTTGGCTCCAGCGGCGCCATCCTGTCCTACATCATGTGCAACGCGATGAACCGCAGCTTCATCAGCGTGATCGCTGGCGGCTTCGGCTCCACCAGCGCCGCGCCCAAGGCGGCGGGCGGTGCGGCAGCCGAGCCGGCCGGCGAGGTGACCCCCATCCTCGCCGCCGAGACCGCCGAGATGCTGCGCGAGGCCAAGAACGTGATCATCGTGCCGGGCTACGGCATGGCGGTGGCGCAGGCGCAGCACACGGTGTTCGAGATCACCCGGCATCTGCGCGAAAAGGGCGTGAACGTGCGCTTTGGCATCCACCCGGTGGCCGGCCGCATGCCCGGCCACATGAACGTGCTGCTGGCCGAGGCCAAGGTGCCTTACGACATCGTGTTCGAGATGGACGAACTCAACGAAGACTTTCCCGACACCGATGTGACGATGGTGATCGGCGCCAACGACATCGTGAACCCGGCGGCGCAGGAAGACCCGACCAGTCCCATCGCCGGCATGCCGGTGCTGGAAGTCTGGAAGGCGCGCACCTCCATCGTGATGAAGCGCAGCATGGCCTCGGGTTACGCCGGCGTGGACAACCCGCTCTTCTACAAGGACAACAACCGGATGTTGTTCGGCGACGCCAAGAAGATGCTCGACGAGGTGCTGGTGGCATTGAAGACCTGAGCGCGCGTTGGCCACCGGCGATGGGCGGGCCGTGAGGGATGCGGCTTTGGTGTGCACCGGGCCGATGCGGCACCGGAAAAGGCCGTGAGCCTGTGGTGACACGGGCTCTTTGTTTCTGTAGCACCGAGGCAAGGACACCCCAGGTTTTAGAGTAGGCTGTCAGTCGTTCATAAGGGAAAAACACGAGAGCTGGCCCGTGTGCCCCGAAGGAAAATGTCAGGTTATGGTTTCAAACAAAACTAACGGAGATCACGCATGACCGAACCGACGGCCGACCGTCCCTGGCTGGGCGCTTACCCCAATGGGGTCCCCGCCGACATTGATGTGGCGCAGTACCCGTCGCTGGTGCACCTGATGGAGGAGAGCTTCCAGAAATACGCCGGCCGCCCCGCCTACAGCTTCATGGGCAAGGAGCTCAGCTTCGCCCAGGCCGACAGCCTGTCGCAGGCTTTCGCGGCTTACCTGCAGGGGCTGGGTCTGGTCAAGGGCGACCGCGTCGCCATCATGATGCCCAACGTGCCCCAGTACCCGGTGGCGGTGGCGGGCATCCTGCGTGCGGGCTTCGTGGTGGTCAACGTGAACCCGCTGTACACGCCGCGTGAGCTGGAACACCAGCTCAAGGACTCGGGCGCCAAGGCCATCGTCATCATCGAGAACTTCGCGCACACGCTGGAGCAGTGCATCGCCAGCACGCCGGTCAAGCACGTGGTGCTCGCGGCCATGGGCGATCTGCTCGGTCTGCTCAAGGGCGCGATCGTCAACTACGTGGTGCGCAACGTCAAAAAGATGGTGCCGGCGTTCAGCCTGCCGCAGGCGGTGCGTTTCAACGACGCCGTCGCCAAAGGCACCCGGGGCAGCTTCAAGCGCCCCGAGATCCGGCCCGACGACGTGGCCGTGCTGCAATACACCGGTGGCACCACCGGGGTGAGCAAGGGCGCCGTGCTGCTGCAGAGCAACGTGATCGCCAACGTGCTGCAGTCCGAGGCCTGGAACGACCCGGTGATGAAGACCGTTCCGGCCGGCGAGCAGCCCACCAGCGTCTGCGCCCTGCCGCTGTACCACATCTTCGCCTTCACGGTGAACATGATGCTGTCCCTGCGCACCGGCGGCAAGACCATCCTGATCCCCAACCCGCGCGATTTGCCCGCGGTGCTCAAGGAACTGGGCAAGCACACCTTCCACAGCTTCCCGGCCGTCAACACCCTGTTCAACGGCCTGGCGAACCACCCCGATTTCAACACCGTCAACTGGAGCAACCTGAAGGTGTCGGTTGGTGGTGGCATGGCGGTGCAGGCCGCCGTGGCCAGGCTCTGGCTGGAGAAAACCGGCTGCCCGATCTGCGAAGGCTATGGCCTGTCGGAGACCAGTCCGTCGGCCAGTTGCAACCCCACCACCAGCACCGAATACAGCGGCACCATCGGTGTGCCGCTGCCGAACACCTGGATGAAGTGCCTGGACGACGACGGCAACGAAGTGCCCCAGGGCCAGCCCGGTGAGATCGCCATCAAGGGGCCGCAGGTGATGGCCGGTTACTGGCAGCGCCCGGACGAGACCGCCAAGGTCATGACGCCCGACGGCTACTTCAAGACCGGTGACGTGGGGGTGATGGACGCGCGTGGCTATTTCAAGATCGTGGACCGCAAGAAGGACATGGTGCTGGTCAGCGGCTTCAACGTGTACCCCAACGAGGTCGAGGACGTGGTGGCCCAGTTGCCCGGCGTGATGGAGTGCGCCGTGGTCGGTGTGCCCGACGAGAAGTCGGGCGAGGCGGTCAAGCTGGTGATCGTGAAGAAGGATGCGTCGCTGACCGAGTCGCAGGTGCGCGACTTCTGCAAGGCCAACCTCACCGGCTACAAGCAGCCCAAGGTGGTGGAGTTCCGCACCGAGATGCCTAAGACCCCTGTGGGCAAGATCCTGCGGCGCGAACTCAGAGACAAGAAGTAGCCCTCCGCAATAAGTAGCCCCCCGCGCCGCCTGCGGCGTCACCCCCCCCAGGGGGCAACGCGAGTGGCCCGGCGGAGCCGGTTCCACCGCGTTCTGGTTGGAGTCACGCGGTCCGGCCGGATTGTTCAGCCCGGCCGGCTTCGAGCTCTTCTGGTCCAATGGCGGGCATGAGTACCACCGCCCCTCGCACCGCCATCGTCTCGGCCCTGTACGACGAACTCGCCAGCGTTCTGGAATTGATGCCCGATGAACACAGGCAGGTGATCGGCGGGCGCGAGTTCTGGGTCGGTCACCCGCATGGGCAGGACGTGGTCGCCGTGCTGTCCGGCATCGGCAAGGTCGCCGCCGCCACCACGGCCACGCTGCTGATCCAGCGCTTCGGCGTGAACCGCATCGTCTTCACCGGTGTAGCGGGTGGCTTGGGCGCTGGCGTCAACGTGGGCGACGTGGTGCTCGCGCGCAGTTTCCTGCAGCACGACATGGACGCCTCACCCCTCTTCCCGCGCCACGAGGTGCCCGGCTATGGCCGCGCGCACTTCGGCGCCGACGCCGCGCTCACCGACGCCCTGGAACTGGCCTGCGAACGCATGCTGCACACCCTGCCGCAGCAGTTGGGCACTGAGACGGTAGCGGCCTTCGGCCTGCACGCGCCACGCCTGCACCAGGGGCTGCTCATCAGCGGCGACCGCTTCGTCGCGACCACGGCGGAGGGTGCGGCCCTGCAGCGCGAACTGCCCGAGGCGCTGGCGGTGGAGATGGAGGGCGCGGCCTTTGCCCAGGTCTGCCACGACTTCGGCGTGCCGCTGGCCGTGGTGCGCACCATCTCCGACCGCGCCGACGACGCGGCCCACGTGGACTTTCCACGCTTCCTGCGCGAAGTGGCGTCGCGTTACAGCGGTGCCATCATCGAATCGATGATGATCTGATGGCCCACCCCCCGCGCCGGGCTCACTGCGTGGCCCGTCACCCCCTCAAGGGGGCGGCACTGGCGGCCCGGCAAAGCCGGTTCCGCGGTGCCCTGGCACCAACGCCCTCTCCGGCGTGGAGTGCCTTGACCGAGGATGCCGCGGAACTGGCTTTGCCAGGCCGCAGGCATCGCCCCCTTAAGGGGGTGACGCCGCAGGCGGCGCGGGGGTGTGTTTAGCGCAACCAGCCGCGCTTGCGGAAGTAGAGCATGGGGACGACGGCCGACAGCACCATCAGGACCAGCGCGAACGGATAGCCCCACTTCTGGCTCAGCTCGGGCATGTACTGGAAGTTCATGCCGTAGAGGCTGGCGATCAGCGTGGGGGGCAGCAGGGCGACGCTGGCCACCGAGAAGATCTTGATGATCTTGTTCTGGTTGATGTTGATGAAACCGACCGTGGCGTCCATCAGGAAGTTGATCTTGTCGAACAGGAAGGCGGTGTGGCTGTCGAGCGAATCGAGGTCGCGCAGGATCTGGCGCGCGTCCTCGAACTGCTCGGCGCTGAGCATGCGGCTGCGCATCATGAAGCTGACCGCGCGGCGCGTGTCCATCACGTTGCGGCGGATGCGGCCCGACATGTCTTCGTGGCGCGCGATCGCCGAGAGCACCTCGCCGGCCTTGTTGTCCGTCACGTCGCCGGCCAGCACCTGGCGGCTCACATCATCCAGATCGTCGTAGATGTCTTCGAGCGTGTCGGCGCAGTACTCGGCGTCGGCATCGAACAGCATCAGCAGCACGTCGCGGGCGTTTTCGATCAGGCCTGGCATGCGGCGCGCGCGCATGCGCAGCAGGCGGAACACCGGCACGTCCTCGTCGTGGATGGAAAACAGCACCCCCTGGCTCTTGAGCTCGGCGTTGTGCTCGTTGAGGATGAAGGCCACGCGCACCGCGTGCGGGCTTTCATCGTCATCGATCAGGAAGTCGGAGCGGATGTGCAGTTCGCCGTTGTCTTCCTCGAAGAAGCGGGCCGATTCCTCGATGTCCTCGTCCATCGCGTCTTCGGGGATCGACAGGCCGAAGTGCTGCTTGACCCAGCGCCGCTCCTCGGGCGTGGGTTCTTCGAGGTCGACCCAGATGGGCTTGAACCGGGCCAGCTCTTCGAGCGACTCGATCTCTTCCTGGAACAGACGGCCATTGGCCAGGGTGAATACGTTGAGCATGGGGCGCTCCCGGCGGGGAATGTCTGAGGGGGCAGGCCTGCGGGGCCTCGGGCGGTTCGGGCGGCGCTTTCAGCCGGCCGGCCACCGAATCTCAGGGGCTGCGAGGGGCAGCGCTCAGACGGTCGCGGAGGAGGCTGAAAGCACACAACTGGGGGGTGTGCTTTCCATGGGGGCTCTTTGCGGGTTGAAACTGGTGCCGATTATGGCACCGTGGCCTGCACGTCGGCCTCCAGCGGGAGGCCGAAAAACCCCATCAATTCGTCCTTTCGTCGCCAGGCGTCGCCTTCGCCCAGTTCGATCAGGGCGTTGACGAAATCGGGTTCGAACAGCAGGTAGCTGGCCAGGGCGGCGGCGCTGCCGGCGGCGCCCTGGCCGGTGTCGAGCGCGCCCAGGCCGGTGAGGGTGTTGCGCGTCGGCGCGGGCAGGGCACCGATGTGTTTGCGTGCGAGTTCGTCGAGCGAAAAACTGGGCTGCACCGCCATCACGTGCACCGGCCGGTAGGGCAGGCGCGCGGCCAGTTCGGGGGGGAGCCTGGCCAGCGTCTCGCTCACCCGCTGGGCCTGCTCCACGTCGGCCTGCAGGGTGTCGTGGAACACGCTGGCCATGGCGTGTCCGGCGATGGTGCCGGCCGTCGGCTCGTCGTTGGCGCGCGCGACCAGGCCCGAGCGCTGGGGCTGCCCCACGCCGATCACCAGCACCCGGCGCGCCCGGAAGTGGATGGCCGGCGACAGGGGCGAGAGCTGGCGCATCGAGCCGTCGCCAAAATGTTCCTTGTGGCCGTTCACCCACAGGGGCACGGCCGGAAACAGGAAAGGAATGGCGCTGGAGGCCATCAGGTGTTCGATGGTGATGGGCTGGAAGTCGGCGCGCCGCCCGGGGCGGTGCCAGGGCGGCACCGGGTGGTCGGGCCGGGTCTGGCAGAAGGTCCAGTGTTCGCCCGTGGTGTAGCTCGATGCGGTGACCCCCAGCACATCGATGTGGCCCTGCTGCAGCGCGCGCTCCAGCCCGTCGAGGTCGATCGCGCGGTGCAGGGTGTCCACCAGGGGCAGGGTGTCGAGCAGGGCGCGGTAGCGCCGCACCTGGCGCGCCAGGGTGAGCCCGGCGACGATGCGGTTGGCGCGCACCCAGCCCGGTGCTTCGAGCCGGTAGATGTGCTCCGAGCGCAGGCCGCCCCAGAACGCGGCCAGGCGGGGCAGGGCGTGCAGCCCATCGGTGGCGTGGCTGGCAAGGTAGGCCGCGTTGAGGGCGCCGGCCGAGGTGCCGAACAGCCCCTGGAAGGGGAAGGGGGTGGGCGAGGGGCCGGCGGTCGTGGGGGCCCGGCTCGCCAGCATGGACGCCACCGCCTTGAGCACGCCGGCCTGGTAGGCCGTGCGGGCGCCGCCGCCCATCAGCACCAGCGCGCAATGGCCCGAGGCGGTCTCGGGCTGTTGGGTGTCGAGCAGGTTGCGCGAGATCAGCGTATCGAGTGACACAATCAGAGCCTTGAGCCCAGGCGCGGGCGGTGCCTGCGATGACGTTGGGCGGTTGCCCAAAATCATGACACATCCCCCCGTGTTTTCCGACGGTTGCCGTGAATATGGAGGGGGCCTGGGCGGCCCGTGCACAAGGATGCAACCATGCTCAAAGCCATCTGGAGCCTGCCGCGCACCGTCTGGTTCATCGGGCTCATCAGCCTGGTCAACGACAGCGCGAGCGAGATGCTCTACCCGTTGGTGCCGCTGTATCTCGCCTCCGTGCTGATGGCAGGGCCCCGTGCCCTGGGCATCATCGAAGGCATCGCCGAGGCGACCGCGAGCCTGCTCAAGCTGTTCTCGGGCGTCGTTGTGGACCGCACGCGCAAGTCCAAGCCCTGGATCGTGTTCGGCTATGCCCTGGCCGGCTTTGGGCGGCCCCTGATCGCTTTTGCCGGCAGCTGGCCCTTCCTGCTGGCCATCCGGTTCGCCGATCGGGTCGGCAAGGGGCTGCGCAGTTCCCCCAGGGACGCCCTGCTGGCCGCCAGCGTCACCCCGGACCGGCGCGGGCTGGCTTTCGGCCTGCACCGCGCCATGGACAACGCCGGCGCGGTCGTGGGGCCCTTGCTGGCGTTTGGCCTGCTGGCGGCACAGGTGTCGCTCAGGGACATCTTCCTGTGGTCCATCATCCCCGCACTCATCTGTGTCGGGCTGGCGTTGGCCATCCGGGAGCCGAAGGCCGAGCCACACCCGGTGAGCGCGGCGTTCGACTGGCGGCTGGGCGACATGCCCCCGGTTTTCAGGCGCTATCTGCTGGTGGTGGCCCTGTTCACGCTGGGCAACTCCTCCAACATGTTCCTGCTGCTGCGCGCCAACGAACTGGGGGTGCCTCAGGCGCAGGTGCCGCTGCTGTGGGCGGCGGTCTCGGTCATTGCCATGCTGTTCGCCACGCCCCTGTCCGCGCTCTCCGACCGGCTGGGCCGCGTCAGGCTGCTGCTGCTGGGTTATGTGGCCTATGCCATCTTCTACGCCTCGCTGGGCTTCATCAACACCGATGGCTGGGTGCTGTTTGCCCTGTTCGGTTTCTACGGCCTGTTCATGGCGGCGACCGAAGGGGTGGAAAAGGCGCTGGTGGCCGACCTGGCGCCGCAGGACCGGCGCGGCACGGCCTTTGGCTGGTTCAACCTGACCGCCGGCCTCTTCCTGCTGCCCGCCTCCATCGTGTTTGGCTGGATCTACCAGGCCATCGCGCCCTGGGCGGCGTTCCTGTTTTCGGCCACCTGCGCGATGGCCGCCGCGCTGCTTCTGCTGTTCACCGTCCAGGAAGGCCGTCGCGATACACCGCCAGGCGGGTCGCCGGTCAGTCCACCAGCGGCAGGATCACGCAGCCCTGTTCGTCCCAATCCACCTGGGTGATGCCGGGCTCCAGGGCTTCAAGCCGGCGCCGCTCCAGCTCTTGGGCGCCGACCTGGCTGGCCACCCACTGCGTGGCCTGATCCTGCTGCGCACGTTGCGCCAGGCTGAAGGCCAGGGCCGATGAAACGTGGTGAACCAGCTCGTCGGTGTCCCAGGGTTTGGTGAGGTAGCGGTACAGGCCGAACTGGTTCACCGCCTCCTGGGCGGTCGCGAAATCCGCCGTTCCCGTCAGAATCATCCGCACGCACCCGGGCTGCATGTCCGCCGCCGTGGCCAGCAGCTCCATGCCGCCCATGCTGGGCATGCGCAGATCGCTGACGATGACGTCAAACCGTCGCACCCGCAACTCGGCGAGCGCGTCCGCACCGCTGCAGCGCGTCACGATCGTCACCTGGCTGCCCAGGGGGCCGCGCAACGCACGGTGCAGGGCGCGAACGATGGGGGCTTCGTCATCGACGAGGAGAAGGCTGCCTTGAAGTGCTGGGTTCATGGGTGCTCCGACAACGTGGTTCATGCACAGGACATGACGGACAGCTCGCTCACGACGCGCTGCGTCAGACGGCGCAGCTGCGGCTCGCTGGCGTCCAGGACGGACCACATCGGGTCCATCAGGAAATCGGCCTCCGCTTCCGGACCCGCACCCCCGGTGGGTGCGGCTTCCAGGCCATGGGCCATGTGGTTGGCCAACTGCACCAGGTGCGAGAAAGCCAGACGCTCCCCGTCGGGGATGGGGTCCGGAAGATGGTGGGTGGCAATCGCCGCCGAGAGGGTGGCCGGGAAGTTCCATTGCTGGGCCACGGTGGCGCCGACCTCGGCGTGGGACACACCGAGCACCCGCTGCTCCGCCTCGTGCAAGGCCAGCCCTTCGGCCGCGCAGAGCCGCAGCGCCTGCGCCTCCAGCTCCGGGCTGGCGATGGCCAGAATCAGCTTGCCCACGTCGTGCAGCAAGCCCAGTAGAAAGGCCTCACCGGTGTCCAGCGACGCGATCCGGGCCAGTTCCCTGGCCGAGATGGCCGTACACAAGGTGTGGCGCCAATAGGTGTCGAAGCAGAACCCCTCGCACCGCACCGCCCCGAAGCTGGACCGCAGGGAAATGGCCGCCAGCGTGCTCGCCACGGTTCGCAGACCCAGCATCTGCACGGCATCGCCGATGCTGGCGACCTGCCCCTGCGCCCCATAGAACGCGGAGTTGGCCAGCCGCAGGATGCGAACGGACAGCGCTTGATCGCGCTCGATGGCTTCGATGCAGGTCGAAGCCGGCGCGTCGTCGTGGCTCAGCGCCTCGACCGCCGCGATGAAGGCGCCGGGCAGCGAAGGCAGCTCGCCGATGCACCGGGCCAGCGTGGCGGGTTTCAGATGTCGCGGCGGGGCCGCCGACTCAACGGGTTCCACATACATGATGAACGCTCCCTGAAGGCACTGTTATTGGATGATTGACCAGAACCGTTGTCGTGCGCGGGTCCATGCGCCGGGTGACACCGGCGGGGTTCTGGGTGCGCAGCGGCGGGTTCATGCCAGCTGGTCCGGGGCCGCGACGGCGGCGTCTTCCAGCAGCTGGACCATCATCAGATGGCCCAGGGGCCTTTGTTGTCCAGGCACCTGATGGAGCCAGACGAGGGCGTTTCGACCGTTGATGGCGGTGCACAGTCCGTCCGTGTCGGAACGCTTTGCGGGTTGTCCCAGCACTGTCAGCAGTTGCAGCATGGAGGGCGCCGGGTCTCCCCCCAAGGCCGACGACCATTCGGGCCATTGGCGGACGGCCAGGCGGTTGACGTAGGCCAGCATGCCGTCTTCTCCGATGCCGAAAACGGCCATCGGCAGCCCGTCCAGGGCGTCCCTGGAGGCGCCCGCGGCGCTCTGCATGGCCAGCCGGCGGGCGCTTTCGTCGCGCGCCATGCGCGAAAGCCGCTGGTTGGCCACGATCAGCTCCCGGTTGGCCCGGTGGACCGCGCCCCCGAGGCGGCAGTTTTCCGCGGCCAGTTCACTCTGTTCAAAGGCCTTGGCCACGTGGTTGCGCAGGAGGTCGTCGTCCCAGGGCTTGGTGAGGAACTTGTACACGGACCCCTCGTTGACCGCCTCGATGATGGATTGCAGGTCGGTGTAACCCGACAGGGTCATGCGCACGGTGTTGGGGTACAGGCGCTTGGCTTCGCGCAGGAACTCGATGCCCGTCATCTCGGGCATGCGCTGGTCCGAAACGATCACGTCCACCGGTTGACTGGCCAGCAGCTCCAGCCCCTGGCGGCCGCTGGTGGCGGTGAGGATGTGGTAGCCATCGCGGCGAAACAGGCGCTTGAGCGACGACAGGATCGCCGCCTCGTCGTCCACCAGGAGCAGGGTGCGGCGGCGGGGGCGCGTGCCCAGCAGGCCCTGGGGCAGGGATGCGCCCGCGTGCAGCAGGGCATGCAGACCCTCGGCGGTCTGCGTGGCGCCGAAACAGTCGCCCTGCGCGAGATCGCATCCGTGGTCCACCAGGCGCTGCAGTTGCTCGTCGTGGATCACGCCGTCGGCCATGACGCGCATGTGCAGCCCATGAACGAGCTGGATCAGCGATCGGGTCAACGAGGTGTCGTGGCTGTCGGTCACGATGTCGGGCACCACGGCGCGGTCGATCCGGATCACGTCCAGAGGCAGCTCCCGCAGTTCGGACAGGCTTGACGCGCCGGCCCCGAAGCCACCCAGGATCACCTCCACACCCGCCGCGCGCAAGGGGGCCAGCGTTGTCGCCAGCGCCTGGCCATCGGCCGCCGCCCGGCGCTCCGGAACCAGCACCGACAACAGCGAGGCCTTCAGACCCCACGCCGCCAGCGTGGCCAGCCAGTCGTCCACCGTGCCGGGCAGCGCCAGCTCCAGCCATTCCAGGGGAAGGCACAGCCGCACGTCGCCCACGTGCCCGTCCAGCACGGCGGCCGCCTGTCGGCAAGCGGCTTCCTGGCGCTCGCGCAGCGGGTGCCCGCCAGCGTCCAGCCCGTCCAGGATCTCGCCTTGCCAGAGCAGTTCCACCGCGACCAACTGGCCGCTGATCAGGTTCCAGTGGGTCTGGAAGCGTGGCACCGTTGCCGGGCCCGGGCTTTCCGTGTTGATGCGGTCCGTCTGCGACATGGCGCGCTCAGGCTGTGTGTTCATGTTCGTGCTCCCACACCGGTGGAATGGCGTCTTTCCCTTGCGCAACGGGTCCCGCGACCGGCAGCCAGACGCGGATGGCCGTGCCCTCCCCAATGGTGGAGCGCACCTGGATCGTGCCGCCGTGTTTCTGAACGATGGAGAAGGAGAGCGACATGCCCAGCCCGGTTCCCTTGCCCACATCCTTGGTGGTGAAGAAGGGCTCGAAGATCCGGCGCTGGACTTCGGCGCTCATGCCGCAGCCCGAGTCCTCCACCTGCACCCAGACCCAGTCCTGCTCCACGCCGCTCAACAAGGTGATTGTTCCCTTGTCGGGAATGGCGTGCGCCGCGTTGACGATCAGGTTCATGAACACCTGGTTGAGCTGCGCCGCCAGGCACATCACCGGCGGCAGCGGCGCGAGTTTCTTGACCACCTCGGCCTTGTATTTCACCTCGTGGCGCACGACGTTGAGGGTGGACTCCAGGCCCACGTTCAGATCGGCCTCCTGCCAGTCCGAATGATCGACGCGCGAGAAGTCCTTGAGGTCCTGCACGATCTTCTTGACGCGCCCCAGGCCCTCGGCGCATTCGTCCAGCAGCAGCGGGAGGTCCTCGCGCAGGAACTCGATCTCGACCTCTTCCCGCTTCTTCGTCAGCGCGGCGGCCGCGGTGGCGTCGCCCGGGGCGGCCACCGCCGCGTCGCAGGCCTCGCTCAGGTCCAGGAGACCGGTGACGTATTGGCGCAGGGAGTTGAGGTTGGAGCTGACGAAGCCGATCGGATTGTTGATCTCGTGCGCCACGCCGGCCGCCAGTTGCCCGATCGACGCCATCTTGTCCTGTTGCAACAGCTGATTCTGCGCTTCCTCCAGCTGATGGTTCATCGCATCGAGCTGGTTGATCCGCTCCTGCAACTGCGCCTGGGCATCCCGGATGTCGGAGCGGTCTTGCATCATCCACCAGGTGCCAAGGCCTGGGTCCGCCGAGTTGGCCACGTAAGCATCGACCTGCACCCAGATGGGATGGCCATCGGCGCGGCGCATCCACATCTCCCGGTGAATGGGTTCGCCTTTTTTGAACCGGGGAATGACATAGCTTTCAAAGTTGGCGAAGTCCTCTTCCGTCAGGTAGGTCACACGTGCTGGCAGACCGGCCATGTCGGACGCTGCATAGCCGAACATGTCGGCCATGGCGGGATTGACGCGCTGGATCACGCCTCTCTTGGCATAGGCCACCCCGATGGGCGAATTGGCGATGAACAGTTCCAGGTCACGGGCGGTGGCCGCCAGCTCGGCCGAGCGTTGCCGGACGAGTTCTTCGAGCTCGTTGCGGTGCCGCAGCAGCTCGTCTTCCGAGGTCCGGCGGGCGGTGACGTCTTGCAGGGTTTCGATGGCGCCGATCACCGTACCCTGGGCATCGTAGAGGGGCGCGGCCGTGAAGAACAGCCACTTGCCCGAGGTGCCGAACTGGGGAAAGAAGGCCTCGACCTCGACACCGCCGGCAATGATGGAGGAACGGTGCATCTGCCCGCCATAGAACGACCGCATGGTCGCTTCATCGACCCCATCGACGATCATGTCCGCGAGCAAGGGACGCTGTTCCGGGTAGAACGCCTTCCAGCCGTCCCGCGACCCGAGAACCTCGTTGCGCTTGATGCCGGTCATGCGCTCGCAGGCCGTGTTCCAGTGCGTCACCCGGTGGTACTGGTCGATCACCAGCGACGCCACCGAGGCCCCGTCGATGATCTGCGACAGCATTTCGGTCATGCCCAGCAGGCTGCTCTGCACGTGCATCACGTCGCTGAGGTCCACGCAGGTCACCACCACCTGGACCCGATCGTCGAAACAGACCTGCCGGGCATGGATCTCCACCGGGCGAAGCCCCCCGTCGGGGGTCATGACCGAACCCGAGACCACGGGCGGTACCTCGCCGTGCTCCGAGCAGGCCAGGATCGCCGCGTGCAGAGGGGCGCGCGTGCTCTCGTCCACCAGATCCAGCAAGGACATGCCGAGCAGTGCCGACGGACTGCGCGAGCCCAGCCGGCACAACGCGTCGTTGGCCGCCAGGATCCGCCCGTCTCCCAGCAAGGCCGAGGGAACGGCCACCGCGTCGACGATCTCCCGGGCCACCGAGGCATTCGATTTCTGTTGGTCCGCGACGTCCATCATGACTGGCTCCCCGGCACATCCAGGGCTTTGGCGTCCTGCGGGATCGAGCTCTTGCGAATCCACAGCGTGAGCCGAACGCCCTCTCTCATGGAGAAGTCGCCCACCTGCTTGACCACGCGTTCGTCGAACACATAGCCCGCCGCCAGCAGGATGGCCCCTCTGGACGAGACCAGGTCGCGAGCCAGCACCATGCCGGGACGCAGCTCGCGCACATCCATGTGCACGTCCGCCTTGGCCGCGGCCGCCAGGTCATCGACGACCTGGATCAGGGTCTCGACCACGGCCCGGTCGTAGCGCGTATCGATGCCGCCGCGAAGCATTTTCTGCGCGCGGTCCACGGTGCAGCGCTGGTCCCCCAGGTTGCCGTTGACCATGTCGTCCAGATCGCTGGCCGCCGCCACGATGCGCGCGCCCATCACGATCTCGGGCGCCGCCAGGCCATCGGGAAAACCCTTTCCATCCACGCGTTCGTGGTGCTGGCGCACGATGCGCGCCACCCCTTGCAGCTGCGACAGCGCCATCAGCGTGGTCTCGCCGTCGATCGGGTGGCGCCGGTAGCGCTGGTTTTCTTCCGGGCTGTAGGCGGAGACCGACTTGCCCAGCATCGCGTCGGGAAACCCGATGTTGCCCACGTCGTGGACCAGGGCGGCCAGGTGGATGTCGCGGATCTCGCGGTCCGACAAGCCCAGGCGCCTGGCGGTCTCGCGGCTCAGATCGGCCACCCGGCGCGAATGGCCGGAGTTGCCGACGCGCATCTCCATCAGGCTGGAAAACACGTTGACCGCCAGCACGAAGGTGTTGTCCAGATCCGCATAGGCCGCGTCCAGCATGCCGTTGATCTGCTGGAGTTCGGCGGTTCGCGCGGCCACGCGCGACTCCAGGGTCTGGTTGGCGTCGCGAAGCTGCTCGTTCTGCCGCTTCGTCAACTCGGTCAGTTCGGCGTTCTGCTGTTCCAGTCCGCGCCGGATCAGGGCTTCGCGCACCACCAGAACGAGGTCCTGATCGTCCCAGGGCTTGGAGATGTACCGGTGGATGGCGCCTTTGTTGATGGCCGCGATCGTGGCTGAAATGTCGGCGTAACCGGTCAGCAGGATGCGCGCGATGCCCTCGTCGTGGGAGCGCACCAGTTCCAGGAAACGCGCACCGTCCATTTCGGGCATGCGCATGTCCGAGATCACCAGATCCACCCGGTGGGTCTTCAGCAGCGCCAGGCCTTCGGCGGCGCTGGTGGCCTGCAGGGTCGCGATGCCTTGTGCCCGGAAGACGCGGCGCAATGCGCTCAATACGGAGGGTTCGTCATCGACGGTCAGAACCGTCGGTGCCGCCAGCGGCCCGGCATTCGCCGCGGCGGATGGTGGCTCTTGAAGGGCAATGGTGGTCATGGCGTCACGGACTCCCGGTGTGTCCAGAGTATTTCGACACCCTGGCACCACACTTGAGCCTGTTCGTGTCCGCCCCCTCCTGGGCGGTGGGAAGTCAGGGCAGCCTGTCAGGGCATTGGCGGTGCGCCGGGAGCGGGGTCGCCTGGCTGCGTATCCTCCACCGCTGGCCTCTCGGAGGGCCGGACCGGACCTCATCCATGAACAACAAGACCATTTCCTTGTCACACCGGCGCGAGCTGTGGTTGCTGATCACCATCGCCGGCATCCAGTTCACCCATATCCTCGATTTCATGATCATGATGCCGCTGGGGCCGCAGTTCACGCGGCTCTTCGGCATCAGCGATGCGCAGTTCGGGCTGCTGGTGTCGGCGTACACGCTCTCGGCCGGCGCCTCGGGCCTGGCGGCGGCCACCTATGTGGATCGTTTTGATCGCAAACGCCTGCTGATCACCCTGTACGGGCTGTTTGCGCTGGCCACGCTGGCCTGCGGCCTCGCGCCCGGCTACGGTTTCCTCATGGTCGCGCGCGTGGCCGCCGGCATGTTCGGCGGCGTGCTCTCGGCACTGTCGCAGACCATCGTGGCCGACGTGGTGCCCTTCGAGCGGCGCGGTCGCGCCATGGGCATCGTGATGTCGTCCTTTTCGGTATCCACCGTCGCGGGCGTTCCCTTGGGGCTGTTCCTGGCGAGCCACTGGAGTTGGCAGGCGCCCTTCATCGGCATCGCGCTGCTCAGTGGCGTGCTGGCGCTGGGGGCCGCGTTGACCTTGCCCAGGCTCAACCACCACCTGCTGGTCAAGGACCGGCCCTCGATCTGGCGCGGCATCGGCATGGTGCTCGCGGAGCCCAACCACCAGCGGGCGTTCGCCTTTTCAGCCTTGCTGATGTTCACCGGCTTTACCGTCCTGCCCTACCTCACCATCTACCTGCAGACCAATGTGGGGGTGCAGGAGACCCAGATTCCCTACCTGTACCTGTGTGGCGGGGTGGCCACCCTGTTCACCGCGCGGCTGTTTGGCCGGCTGGCCGACCGGTTGGGCAAGGTGCGGACCTTCACCATGCTCGCGCTGGCGGTGATCGTGCCCATGCTCGCCACCACCCTGATGCCGCTGTGGCCGCTGTGGGGCGTGTTGATCGTGTCCACCGCGCTGTTCATCTGCATGAGCGGGCGCATGATCCCCGGCATGGCGCTCGTGACCGGCGCGGCCAACCCGGCCCTGCGCGGCACCTTCATGGCTCTCAATGCGTCGGTGCAATCCGCCGCGATGGGGCTGGCCTCGTTTCTGGGCGGGCTCATCATCAGCCGGGACACGGCGGGGCTTGTTCAACACTACTGGGTGTCGGGTCTTTTGGGGGCCTGCGCCAGCCTGGCGGCCATCTTCATGGCGCGCCGCCTGCGCGTGCACGGGGCCGGCGTGGGGCAGGCTGCCGCGCCATGATCCGTGGGCGGCCCGCTGAGTGCCAAGGTTCGCGTTTTCATCCTTTGTTGCGGTGCGTGCTTGCGTCGCCCCGGTTTCATGGGCATAGTGGGTTCAAGACATCCCCGTGGCCGCCGGGAGGTCTGACCGCCCGGCGGCTTGTGTCAACCCGGAGCATTAGGAGGCTCTTCCATGAACTTGACGATCAGCGGTCACCACCTCGAGGTCACGCCCGCCCTGCGCGGTTACGTCACGACCAAGCTTGAACGCATATCCCGACACTTCGACCAGGTGGTCGATATCAAGGTGCTGCTGACAGTGGACAACCTGAAAGAAAAAGACATGCGCCAGAAGGCCGAATGCAACATCCACGTCAAGGGACGGGATCTGTTCGCCGAAAGCGCTCATGCCGATCTGTACGCCGCCGTGGACGAGCTGGCCGACAAGCTGGACCGGCAGGTGTTGCGCTACAAGGACAAAGCACAAGACCATGCTCACGAGAGTGCCAAACGTTTGATGTGATGGAAATCACGGGTCGCCCACCGGCGGCCCGGTCTTTATGTTGCAATGCAGCGAGCCGCTTCAAAAGTCAAGCGGCTTTTTTGTTTCCCCGGTCTAGCCAACGCCGCTCAACTCGGCATAATTTGCGGTCCAAGAGGCCCACATGAACCGACTCTCTGCCATATTGCCCGCCGCGCAAGTGCTCGTCGGCGTCGATGCCACCAGCAAAAAACGCGCTTTCGAAGAAGCGGGCCTGTTGTTTGAAACCCTGCATGGCCTCAACCGTGCGCTGATCACCGACAGCCTCTTTGCTCGCGAACGCCTGGGTTCCACCGGGCTGGGCCATGGCGTGGCCATTCCCCATGGCCGCATCAAGGGGCTGAAGCAGCCGCTGGCCGCGGTGTTCCAATTGGCCAGTCCGATCGGTTTCGACGCCCCGGACGAGCAGCCGGTGCAGCTCATGATCTTTCTCCTGGTGCCCGAAGCGGCGACCCAGAAGCATCTGGAAATCCTCTCCGAAATCGCCGAGCTGCTCAGCGACAGCGCTTTGCGCGAGCAGATGAAGACATCGAGCGATGCCGTGGCGCTGCACGGCCAGATCACATCCTGGCAGTCGGCGCACGCCGCCGCCTGAGCTTGTCCGCTCTTTTGCGTCCCTTGCTGGTCAGTCCGTTGCGGGACGCCCATCGCTCGGGGGGCGGCCTTCGGCGCGGATGGGTCCATCGGGGTGAGCGCCGGCGGATCGCCGGGCCCGGCGCCGTTGTTCGGAGAGCCTGCGCTTGAAACCCACCGTTGTCAGTGCCGACGTTCTGTTCGAAGACCACCGGGAGGCTCTCAAGTGGCAGTGGATCGCAGGGCTTGGGGCGTCGGAGCGGCGGTTTGACGAGGTCGCGATCCGTGAGGCGCGCTCAGGGGCCGATCTGGTCGGTTACCTCAATTACATCCATCCCTACCGGGTGCAGGTGTTTGGCGAGCGCGAGGTGGCCTACCTCACCAGTCCCAGTGAAGACGACAACCGCCGCCGGGTGGCGCGCATCGTGACGCTGGAGCCGCCGGTGCTCGTGGTGGCCGACGGGCAGACCGCGCCCGACGCCCTCATGGCCATGTGCGAACGGGCGCAGATTCCGATGTTCGCCACCCAGGAGTCGGCGGCCTTTGTCATCGATGTGCTGCGCGCCTATCTGTCGCGCCATTTCGCGGATCGTGCGTCGATGCACGGCGTCTTCATGGACATCCTGGGCATGGGCGTGATGATCACGGGCGAATCCGGGCTGGGCAAGAGCGAGCTCGGTCTGGAGCTCATTTCGCGCGGGCACGGCCTGGTGGCCGACGACGCGGTGGACCTCTACCGGATCAACCAGACCAGCATCGAGGGCCGTTGCCCCGAGTTGTTGCAGAACCTGCTGGAAGTGCGCGGCATCGGCCTGCTCGACATCAAGGCCATCTTTGGCGAGACCGCGGTGCGCCGCAAGATGCGGCTGTCCCTGATCGTGCACCTGGTGCGCCGCGAAACCATGGAGCGCGACTTCGAGCGCATGCCCCACGAGCCGCTGTACCAGGATGTGCTGGGCGTGCCGGTGCGCAAGGCGGTCATCCAGGTGGTGGCCGGCCGCAACATCGCCGTGCTGGTCGAGGCCGCGGTGCGCAACACCATCCTGCAGTTGCGCGGGATCGATACCTACCAGGAATTCGTAGCGCGCCACCGTGCGGCCATGGCGCGCGGCGAATAGGGCGGGGCGACCCGCCCGTGCCGGGGGTCTTCTGCCTTCAGCGATGCCCCGGGTTGTTGTGCCGGTGAGGGCAGTCGGGCTTGCTGCAATTGGCGTACAGCGAGAGCGCGTGCTCCTGCAGGATGAAGCCGCGGGTCTTGGCCACCATCTGCTGGCGTTTTTCGATTTCCGAATCAAAAAACTCCTCGACCCGGCCGCAGTCCAGGCAGACCAGGTGATCGTGGTGCTGGCCTTCGTTGAGTTCGTAGACCGCCTTGCCCGACTCGAAGTTGCTGCGCGTGAGCAGGCCGGCCTGTTCGAATTGCATGAGGACGCGGTAGACCGTGGCCAGCCCGATGTCGGAGCGCTCGTCCAGCAGGACACGGAACACATCCTCGGCCGTCATGTGGCGCTGCTTGGCGTTCTGGAAGACCTCCAGAATCTTCAGCCGTGGCAGGGTGGCCTTGAGTCCCGTGCTTTTCAGTTCATCGATATTGGTCATGGGCGGTGTGCAGGGGTTGAACGGGCCGATTTCAGGGGTTTGTGGTGCCCCTCTGGCAGCGCAGGGCGGCAACGTGGGCGGACTTACCCCGGGGCTACAATGAAGATCATATCGCCAGCGTGCGCCGGGGGAGACATTGCCCCCCGTCGGCGCATGCGAATCCGAGTGCCTTTCACGGTTTATCCCTATGCACCAACACACCCCCTTCCCACCGTCCCACCCGGGCCCGCGACAGAAGCCCCGCCATCTGGCGCGGGTGCTGTGCGCGCTGGCAGGAGCCGCCGTGTTGTCCGCCTGCGGCAGCGTCGGGGACAAACTGCCTTCGGTGGGGAGTCTTGTCACGCCGTACAAGATCGACATCCTCCAGGGCAACGTGGTCACGCGCGAACAGGCCCAGGCGCTGCAGCCGGGCATGTCCCGCGCACAGGTGCGCGATCTGCTCGGTTCGCCCTTGTTGACCAGTGTTTTCCATGCCGATCGCTGGGACTACGTGTTCTCCTTCAGTCGGCAGGGGCAACCGCCCCAGCAGCGCAAGGTGGCGCTGTTTTTCAAAGGGGATGTGCTGGAGCGCTTCGAGGCCGATGAGCTGCCCAGCGAGGCCGACTTCGTGGCTTCGCTCGATGTGCGCCGCAAGTCCGACAAGGTCCCCGTGCTCAAAGCCACCGAAGAGCAGTTGAAGAAGTTCCAGGAAAACAACCCCGAGTCCAAGAGCGACGCCGCGCCCGCTGCGTCGACCGCCGCACCGGCCACCAGTTATCCGCCACTGGAAACCCCGGGGGCGTCCCGGTGAGCGCCGCGTCTCAAGGACTGCACCGCGTCTGTGTCGCCGGTGCCAGCGGACGCATGGGCCATATGCTGATCGAGGCCGTGCGTGACAGCGCGGACTGCGTGCTCAGCGGTGCGCTGGACAGGGCGGAAAGCCCTGCCCTTGGGCAGGACGCGGGGGCCTTCGCGGGACACACGACAGGCGTGGCCATCAGTGCCGATCTCGGTTCCGGGCTCTCGGGCAGCCAGTTCCTGATCGACTTCACGCGACCGGAAGGGACATTGGCGCACCTTCGCGAATGTGTGAAGCACGGGGTCAACGTGGTGATCGGTACCACCGGTTTCAGCGAGGCGCAGAAGGTCGAGATCGCCGAAGCCGCGCAGCAGATCGCCATCGTGATGGCGCCCAACATGAGCGTGGGCGTGAATGTCACGTTCAAGCTGTTGGAGATGGCGGCCAAGGCGCTGTCCACCGGCTACGACATCGAGATCATCGAGGCGCACCATCGGCACAAGGTGGACGCGCCCAGCGGCACCGCGCTCAAGATGGGTGAGGTGATCGCGGGCGCATTGGGCCGCGATCTGAAGGACTGCGCGGTCTATGCCCGCGAGGGCGTGACCGGCGAGCGCGATCCGTCAAGCATCGGCTTTGCCACCATCCGGGGGGGCGACATCGTGGGTGACCACACGGTGCTGTTTGCCGGGACGGGTGAGCGCATCGAGGTCACGCACAAGTCCAGCAGCCGGGTCACCTACGCCCAGGGCAGCCTGCGCGCGGTGCGTTTCCTGGCGGACAAGCGCAGCGGTCTGTACGACATGTTTGACGTGCTCGGCCTGCGCTGAGCACGAAGTACCGGAGAACGATCTTGGGTGTCTGGCAAAGCGTGATGCAGGGCGACGCGATCAGTCGCAGCGTGGCCCTGCTGTTGCTGTCCATGTCGGTGGCGAGCTGGGTGGTGATCCTCTGGAAGGCCTGGATGCTGCGCCGCGCCGTGTCCGACGTGCGCCTCTCCACGGCGGCGTTCTGGCAGGCGGCGCATCTGGACGACGCGCAGCAGCGCCTGTCCACGTTTGACGCGCAACGCCTGGTGCTGCCGCTGCTGCAGGCCGCGCGCACCATCGAGCAGGCCATGCCACAGACGCTGGCCGCCGCTGGCGATCGGTCGCAGCAGCTCACCCGCGTGCTGCGCGATGCCCTGCACCGGGTGTTGCACCGGTTGCAGTTTGGCCAGGTGTTGTTGGCCACCGTGGGCTCCACCGCGCCCTTCGTGGGTTTGCTGGGCACGGTCTGGGGCATTTACAACGCCCTCATCGCCATTGGGGAAGACGGTCGCTTCCGCATTGAGCAGGTGTCCGGCCCCGTGGGTGAAGCGCTGGTGATGACCGCCGCCGGTCTTGCCGTCGCGATCCCCGCCGTGCTGGCCTATAACGTGCTCGGTCGCCAAATCGCGCGTATCGAGGCCGATCTGGAAGGTTTTGCGCGCGATCTGCGCGAACTGCTCCTGCACAAGGAAGCCGCCCTGTGAGCTGCCGAACCGCCGCCGGGCCCTTCGATCCGCACCTGCGAAGGAGCGAGAGACCATGAGTTTCGGGCGCCTGGAAAAACCGGCGGGCCACCAGCCCATGAGCGACATCAACGTCACACCCCTGGTGGACGTGATGCTGGTGCTGCTGGTCATCTTCATCATCACCGCGCCGCTGATGGCGAGCCGGCTGGAGCTGGAGTTGCCGAAGACCAGCACCCCCGTGCAGGCGGAGGAGCCCGAAGCCTTCGTCTCTATCGGTCTGGATGCGCAGGGGCAGATCTTCTGGGATGAGCAGCCGATTGACCTCGTCACCTTGCGCCAGCGGCTGGAGGAAACCGCCCGCCGCGATCCGGCCACCGAACTGCAGCTGCGCGCCGATGCTGCCGTGCCTTATGGCAAGCTGGCTCAGCTCATTGGCGTTGCGCAGCAGGCCGGGTTGGCGCGGATCGGGTTCGTGACCGATGCCGAAACCGCCAAGGCGCTGCAACTCCCGGGTGCCAGCGCACAGCCCTGAATGCCAGTGTTTCCGGGCGCGGGTGCCACCGGATCGCGCGCTTCGCTGTCGTTTTCTGTGCACCATCGGGCCTCGGCTTGGGGCTATGCTATAGGCCTTCACGAGCGGGGTGAGGGAAGTCATGCCAGCTCCATCCATCCATTCAGAATCCGTTTGAAACCCAAGGAGAGCGTTGATGAAGCAGGGACACAAGCCAGCCGGGCGGCGGGCATTCGCACAACTGGCGCTGGCCGGCGCCGCCGCGCTGGTGTTGTCGGCATGCGGTGGCAGCGACAGCGATGACGGTCTGGACAAGCAGGGCGTGCTCAACCTGGAGGGCGCCTACAACACTGTGGGTTCTGGCATGAGCAAGGCGCAGGTCATTGGCATCGTGGGTGAACCACCTCATCAGGAATCCGACTTCATGCTGGGATGGTCGGACTATTCCTATGGCTCGACGCAGGGCCTGACGGTACGGTTCCACACGGTGGGCGGTCAACTGGTGACCGATAGCGCTTCGTGGTTCGTGCAGGCCAATGGAACGGTGAGCCGTTCCTTGAACAAGAATCTCTGATCTCCTTTTTCGCTGATCGACGGGACGGTCGAGGCCTGCCAGGCCTTGACCGGTCCCCGGCGCCGTGGTTCGCCATCCGGCCGAACCCAGAAAGCGGTGCCTGACGGGGTTGTCCGCGCGCGCAGCGGTCGGTTCTGTCCACACCTTTTCCCACTGCCTCCCGCACCCGCTCACGACCGGGCATGGGTGCCGCGTCCGGCCCGGTGTGCCAAGCCCTAAAATCCAGGCTTTGCGACGCACCCTCCCTGGGCCATTCTTCCGGGAGCCACCGAGGCGGGTCCGCGCTGGCTCACACAACCCCTGCCGCCGGGCAACTGGCCCGCTGTTTCATGCAACCGACCTATCAGCACAAAGACGTCGAGCGCGCCGCGCACGCCCACTGGAACGCCAACGACGCCTACCGCGTGAGCGAAGACGCGGGCAAGAAGAAGTTCTACGCCTGCTCCATGCTGCCCTATCCCAGCGGCAAGCTGCACATGGGCCATGTGCGCAACTACACCATCAACGACATGCTCACGCGCTACCTGCGCATGAACGGTCACAACGTGCTCATGCCCATGGGCTGGGACGCCTTCGGCCTGCCGGCCGAGAACGCGGCGCTGAAGAACGGCGTGCCGCCGGCCAAGTGGACGTACGAGAACATCGCCTACATGAAGCAGCAGATGCAGGCGATGGGCCTGGCCATCGACTGGTCGCGCGAAGTGGCCACCTGCGACCCCAGCTACTACAGGTGGAACCAGTGGCTGTTCCTCAAGATGCTGGAAAAAGGCACCGCCTACCGCAAGACCCAGATCGTCAACTGGGACCCGGTGGACCAGACCGTGCTGGCCAACGAGCAGGTGATCGACGGCAAGGGCTGGCGCACCGGCGCCACGGTGGAAAAGCGCGAGATCCCCGGCTACTACCTGAACATCACCGCCTACGCCGACGAACTGCTGGACCACGTGCAACTGGGCAACCCCAAGGCCACCCTCAACGGCTGGCCCGACAAGGTGCGCCTGATGCAGGAAAACTGGATCGGCAAGAGCGAGGGCGTGCGCTTCGCGTTCCCGCACACCATCAAAGGCGCTGATGGCGCGCTGATCGGCGACGGCAGGATGTACGTGTTCACCACGCGCGCCGACACCATCATGGGCGTGACCTTCTGCGCCGTGGCCGCCGAACACCCGCTGGCCCACCACGCCGCTCTGACCAACCCCGCCCTGGCCGCCTTCATCGACGAGTGCAAGACCGGTGGCACCACCGAAGCCGAACTGGCCACGCAAGAGAAAAAGGGCATGGCCACCGGCCTGTTCGTCACGCACCCGCTGACCGGCGCGCAGGTCGAGGTCTGGGTCGGCAACTACGTGCTCATGAGCTACGGCGACGGTGCGGTGATGGGCGTGCCCGCGCACGACGAGCGCGACTTTGCGTTTGCGCTGAAGTACGGCATCGACATCAAGCAGGTTGTGGCCGTCGAAGGCGAGACCTTCTCCACCGCCGCCTGGGCCGACTGGTACGGCGACAAGCAGCGCTGTGTGTGCGTGAACTCCGGCGTGCTGGATGGTCTGACCCAGAAGGCCGCCGTGGACAAGGTCGCCGAACTGCTGGCCGCCCAAGGCTTGGGCGAAAAGAAAACCACCTTCCGCCTGCGCGACTGGGGCATCAGTCGCCAGCGCTACTGGGGCACGCCCATCCCCATCATCCACTGCGCCGAACACGGCGCGGTGCCGGTGCCCGAGCAGGACCTGCCGGTGGTGCTGCCGCAGGACTGCATCCCCGACGGCTCGGGCAACCCGCTGCACAAGCACGAAGGCTTCCACGCCGGCGTCACCTGCCCCGTCTGCGGCAAGGCAGCCCGGCGCGAGACCGACACCATGGACACCTTCGTGGATTCGTCCTGGTACTTCATGCGCTATTGCGACCCCACCAACAGCGAGAAGATGGTGGCCGAGGGGGCGGACTACTGGATGCCGATGGACCAGTACATCGGCGGCATCGAGCACGCCATCCTGCACCTGCTGTACGCGCGCTTCTGGACCAAGGTCATGCGCGACCTGGGCCTGGTGAAGGTGGACGAGCCCTTCAGCAAGCTGCTGACCCAGGGCATGGTGCTGAACCACATCTATTCGCGCCGCACCGAGAAGGGTGGCAAGGACTACTTCTGGCCGCACGATGTGGAGCACGTGCTCGACGAAACGGGCAAGGTGGTGGGCGCCAGGTTGAAGAACCCGGCCACCAGTGGCGATGGCCTGCTGCCGGTGGGCACGCCCATCGATTACGAGGGCGTGGGTACCATGTCCAAGTCCAAGAACAACGGTGTCGACCCGCAGGACCTGATCGAAAAATACGGGGCCGACACCGCGCGCCTGTACACCATGTTCACCGCGCCGCCCGAAGCCACGCTGGAGTGGAACGACGCGGCGGTGGAAGGCAGTTACCGTTTCCTGCGCCGGGTCTGGGGCTTCGGCCACAAGCTCAGCGCCATCGGGGGCCTGGGTGCGCTGGCCGCTGGTGTGTCGGGCCAGAGCCTGTCCAAGGCCGCCAAGGCGTTGCGCCTGGAGATCCACACCGTGCTCAAGCAGGTGGACTACGACTACCAGCGCATGCAGTACAACACCGTGGTCTCGGGCGCGATGAAGATGCTCAACGCGCTGGACGACTTCAAGGGTGACGGCTCCGCGGGTGACAACGCCGCGCTCGCCGAAGGCTTCGCCATCCTGCTGCGTTGCATCTACCCGGCCACGCCGCACATCGCGCACAGCCTCTGGACCGGCCTCGGCTACGCCGCCGCATCGGGCGAACTGCTCGACGCCCCCTGGCCGCAGGCCGACGAAGCCGCGCTGCAGCGTGACGAGATCGAACTGGTGTTGCAGATCAACGGCAAGCTGCGTGGCTCGATCACCGTGCCGGCCAACGCCGACAAGGCCACCATCGAAGCGGCGGCGTTGGCGAGCGAAGCGTTCCAGAAACAGGCCAACGGCGCCGCCCCGAAAAAGGTGGTGGTGGTGCCCGGCCGGCTGGTCAACCTGGTGGTATAAAACTCCGTGCCATGACGCCCATTTCAAACCCCCACTCCCCCATTTCCGGCCAGCCCTTGACGGGCGCCAGTGGCGTCGCCGCCGAACGGCGTGCGTTCCTGCGTGGCTTGGCCGGGGCGGGCGTCGTGCTCTCCAGCGGCCTGCTCCCCGGGTGTGGCTTCGCGCTGCGCCAGGCGCCGACATTTGCGTTTGACTCGGTGAGGGTGTCGAACCACGAAAACTCGCCGGTATCGCGCGCCCTGCAGCGCGCGCTCGCGGCGTCCGACATCCGCGTGCTGAGCTCGTCCTCCCCCGCCGCCCAGGCGGCGGCCCAGGTGGTGCTGGCGGTGCTGGTGGACCAGCGCGAGCGCGCGGTGGTGGGGCAGACCGCGGCGGGCCAGGTGCGCGAGCTGCAGTTGCGCACCCGGTTTCGCTTCAGCCTGAGCACCACGGCGGGCAAAAGCCTGATCGAGAGCACCGAGATCCTGCTGGAGCGCGACATCAGCTTCACCGAAACGGCCGCGCTCGCCAAGGCCTCTGAGGAATACATGCTGTTCAACGACATGCAGGGCGACATCGTGCAGCAGGTCATGCGCCGCCTGGCTGCCGTGAAGTCGCTCTAAGCGCCGCCGCCATGCAGGTCGCGGCGCCGCAGCTCGCCAGCCAGCTCCAGCGCGGCCTGCGCAGCCTCTACACCTTGTACGGCGACGAGCCGCTGCTGATCCAGGAGGCGGGCGATGCCATCCGCGCGGCCGCGCGCGAACAGGGCTACACCGAACGCACGGTGCACACCGTGGCCGGCGCGCATTTCGACTGGAGCGAGGTGCTGGCCAGCGGCGGCTCGCTGAGCCTGTTTGCCGACAAACAGATCGTCGAGGTCCGCGTGCCTTCGGGCAAACCCGGCAAGGACGGCTCGCAGGTGTTGCAGCAGCTGGCGGCCAGCGCCGAAGGCAACGACAGCGTGCTCACGCTGGTGGTCCTGCCCCGGCTGGACGCCGCGACCCAGAAGGGCGCCTGGTTTGCCGCACTCGACAGCTTTGGTGTCACGGTGCGCGTGGACCCGGTGGACCGCAAGGCCCTGCCGCAGTGGATCGCGCAGCGCCTGCAGCAGCAGGGCCAGCGTGTGGCCGCGGGCGAAGAGGGGCAGCGCACGCTGCAGTTTTTCGCCGACCGGGTCGAGGGCAACCTGCTCGCCGCGCACCAGGAAATCCAGAAGCTCGCGCTGCTGCACCCGCCGGGTGAGCTTGGCTTTGACCAGGTGGAGGCCGCCGTGCTCAATGTGGCGCGCTACGACGCCTTCAAGCTCGCCGAGGCGGTGCTGGGCGGCCAGAGCCTGCGTGTGCAGCGCATGCTCGATGGCCTGCAGGCCGAGGGCGAGGCCGCGGTGCTGGTGCATTGGGCCCTGTCCGAAGACATCCGCACGCTCAACCGTGTGCGCCACGCCATGGACGCGGGCCGCCCGCTGCCCATGGCCTTGCGCGAGAACCGGGTCTGGGGCGTCAAGGAAAAGCTCATGGAACGCGTGTTGCCGCAACTGGGCACCGCCACCCTGGCGCGCTGGCTGCGCGATGCCCACACGGTCGATGGCATCGTCAAGGGCCTCAAACAGCCCGACTGGCCGGCCGACCCCTGGGTGGCGCTGCAGCAGCTCGCGCAGCGCGTGTCCCAGGCCTGTGCGGTGAGATAGGGCCTGTTGACAGAGCTTCAGGCCCTGATCACCTGGCTTCGGTGGCCAGGGCCTGACGCAGCGCGGTGTCGCGAAAGTCGCTCGGCGTCAGGCCGGTGTGCTCGCGGAACACGCGGCTGAAATGCGCGCCGTTGTTGAAACCCCAGGAAAACGCGATGTCGGTGATGGTGCGCTGCGCCTGGGCCGGGTTCTTCAGCTCGCGCATGCAGGCCTGCAGGCGCCGACGCAGGATGTGGTGAGCCAGGGTGTCGTCCTCGGCGCTGAAGGCGTTGTGCAGGTGGCGCTTGCTGCAGTTGAGCGACTGCGCGATGCGCTCGATCGACAGCCCCGGGTCGCGCAGGTGCTGGCCGATGTGCTCGCGGATCCGGTCGCGGAAGGCTTCGAGCTGGGTGGTGGCGTTCTCGCGGCCCGCCAGTTCCTGCAGCGACAGCCGCACCAGCTCGATGATCAGTTCCCCGGCGCCGCGCGCGGCGTGGTCGCTCATGACAGGCAGCTCCTGGTAGGTGCTGCGCATGGTCTCCAGCGCCACCCGTGAAATGCCGCTGACGCCGCCCACGTGGCGCGCCATCAGCGGCTCCAGCCGCAGGCCGCGCTCGGCCACCTGCTCCTTGGGCAGCATCACGATGAGGTGTTCCACCCGCTCCGGGTTGGCGATCTCGTAGCTGCCGGTGGTGTCGTAGATCGCCCAGCCGCCCGGGCGCACCCAGGCCTGGCGGCCCTGCTGCTCCACCGCGGCACTGCCCCGCCAGGGCGCCACGATCTTCAGGTAGCTGGTGTCGCCAGCGCGTGCCAGGCGCGGGCTGCGCAACACGCGGTGGCGGTTGGCTTCGAGCTTGGTCAGCACCACGTCGCCCGCGTGCGAGGCGCTCAGGTGGCCGTCGAAACCGGTGTCGCCGTAGAGGTCGGATTCGAGGCCGCCGAAGTGTTTCCAGATCCAGTCGCGCCAGGCGGGCGCGCGTTCGCTGGGGGCGACGGCGTCGGTGCTCATCACGGAGGAGGGGGTCATGTCGAGGCTCCGGCACTGGGGTGCACAAATTATGGGCGGCGGTGCACGGCCCTGGGGGGGCCTGGGGTTGAGGGTTATCCCGCATGCGTGTGCACGCTCCGGCAAGCGGCTTGTGCACCACCAGCACAGCCGGGCAGCGGTGGTCTGCCTAGCATTCAGGGGTCCGCATCCCGAACACCACAGGAGACATGCCATGGCCCAGTCCACCCGCCGTTTGATCCTCAAGAGCGCCGCCACCACGGTGGGCGCGATGGCCGTTGCGCCCCGGTTGCTGGCCCAGTCCGCAGCGGTGCGCGTGGGCTACGCCATGGCCCGCACCGGCCCCTGGACCGGTGGTGCCCAGGTCAGCCAGGAGCCCAACTACCTGCTCTGGGCTGAACAGCAGAACGCCGCGGGCGGCCTCAGCGTCAAGGGGGTGAAGCGCCCGATTGAGCTCGTCAGCTACGACGATCGCAGCGAGGTCGAAACCTGTGTGCGCACCTACGAGAAGCTCATGGGCAGCGACAAGGTGGACCTGGTGCTGCCGCCCTGGGGCAGCAACGCCAACTTTGCCGTGGCGCCGCTGGCCAACCGCTTTGGCTACCCCTTCCTGGCGCCCACCGCGCTCTCGAAACGGCTGGCGGAAATGAAGCTGCCGTACTTCTTCCTGCTGCTGCAGCAGCCCGCGCCCATGACCGGCGCGCTGGTGGACATGCTCAAGGCCAACGGCTGCAAGACCCTGGCCTGCATCTACGTGGACGATCTGTTCGGCCTGGAAAACTACGCCGCGCTCAAGGTGGCGCTGCAGGGCAGTGGCATCCAGATGGTGGAGGACAAGAGCTACCCCGGGGGCGTGAAGGACCTCTCGCCCGTGCTGCGCAGCATCAAGGACAAGAACCCCGACGCCTTCGTCGGTTTCACTTACCCGCCCGACACCATCCTGGCCAGCAAGCAGGCCAAGGAGGTGGGCTTCAACCCGAAGTTCTTCTACGCCTCGGTGGGCACGGCCTTCCAGCTGTATCGCAACGTGATGACGCCCGCGGGCGCCGAAGGCGTGCTGGGCATGGGCTCGTGGAACGCCAAGACCAGCCCGGCGGCCAAGGCCTACTTCGATGCCCATACCAAGAAGTTCGCCGGCAAGGAGCCCGACCGCTGGGCCAGTGGGGCCTGCTGGGCGGGGCTGGAGATCCTCACCAACGCGGTGGCACGCCACGGGCTGGACCGCAAGGCGATCCGCGACTACGTGGCCGGCACCACGCACAAGACCATCATCGGCGACATCCGGTTCAACGGCAGCGAGAACGTGGGCACCCCGGGCACGGTGAGCCAGTGGCAGAACGGCGAGTTCGAGGTCGTGTGGCCGAAGAACGTCGCCACCGCCGCACTGAACCCCGCCAAGCCGGCGTGGAGATAAGGCCCACCCCCGCGTCGGCCTGACGGCCGCCACCCCCTCTCGGGGGCAACGTCTGCGGCCCGGCCAAGCCGGTTCCGCGACGTTCTGGACAACTTCCTCTTCGCTCGCATGTCTTTTTCTGCCTGGCTCGAACTCCTCGCCTCCGGTCTCATCACCGGGGGCATCTACGCGCTCGTCGCGCTGGGGCTGAACCTGCAGTACGGGCTGATGCGCATCCTTAACATCGCGCACGGCGAGTTCCTGATGGTGGGGGCCTACCTGACCTGGATGGTGCAGACCACGTTCGGCCTGTCGCCGCTGTGGATGGTGCCGGTGTCGTTCGGCCTGCTGATGGGGCTGGGGCTGGTGCTGCATTGGCTGTGTTTCCGGCGCCTGACCGCCACCTCGCCCAACCTCGACATCTTCGAGGCGCGCGGTCTCATGGTGTCGTTCGGCCTGATGTTCCTGGTGCAGAACGTGGTGTCCTACGTCTGGGGCGGTGACCTGCGCGGCTACGACTTCCTGACCGACCCGGTGCCGGTGGGCAACGCGCAGTTCGCCGCCAACAAGCTGCTGGTGTTCGCGCTGGCCCTGCTGTTTTCGGGCGCGCTCATCGCGCTGCTGCGGCTCACCCTGCTGGGCAAGGGCGTGCGCGCGCTGATGCAGTCGCCGGTGGGCGCGCAGCTGGTGGGCATTGACACCCGGCGGCTGCACCCGCTGATGTTCGGTGTGGGCCTGGGGCTCTCGGGCGTGGCGGGCTGCCTGCTCTCCATGGCCTACACCATCAGCCCTTCCATGGGCGAGCCTTACACCGTCACCGCGCTGATCGTGATCACGCTGGGGGGCTTCGGCAGCATGAGCGGCGCGCTCGCCGGTGGCCTGCTGCTGGGTGTGATCGAAGCCCTGGGCATGCATTTCACCAACCCCTCCCTCAAGGCGCTGCTGAGCTACGTCGTGTTCATCGGCGTGCTGCTGCTGCGACCCGAGGGCCTGTTTGCCCGCAAAGGACGCCGGGCATGACCCGCACCGTAAACCCATGAGCTCCCGACAACTCTTCGTGCGCGACCTGCTGGTGTTGTTCGGGCTCACCGGCTGGGCGCTGGCCATCCCCGGTTTCGGCAGCGAGTTTGCCGTCTCCATGGCGCTCACCTGCCTGATGTACATCGCGCTCTCGTCGAGCTGGGCGCTGTTCTGCGGCAGCACGCGCTACCTCTCGCTGGCCACCTCGGCCTTCTTCGGCATCGGTGCCTACACCGGCGCACTGTTGCTGGAGCAACTGGCCTGGCTGCCCGTGATCGCGCTGGGCGCGGCCGTGGCCGCCGCCGTGGCGGTGCTCATGGGCGCGGCCGTGCTGCACCTGCGCGGCACCTACTTCGCGGTGCTCACCTTCGGCATGACCGAGCTGATCCGCCACGCCATCAGCTACTTTGAAAAGAGCGTCACCGGCACGGTGGGCCGCGTGCTCATGGTGGTGCCCGAACGCGACACGGTGTACTTCACCCTGCTCGCGCTGGCCGTGATCGCGGTGGCGCTGTCCATCGCCATCCGCCGCACGCGTTTCGGCCTGGCCATGAGGGGCATCGGCGCCGACGAGCAGCGCGCGCAGACCCTGGGCGTGAACACCCGCTTCATCAAGATCGCTGGCTTCGCGCTCACCGCCGCCGTGGCCGGTGCGGTGGGGGCGGCCATGTCGGTGCGCTGGACCTACATCGACCCGCACACCGTGTTCAACCCCTTCATCGGCTTCCAGACCGTGCTGATCGCGCTCATCGGCGGCGCCATGACGCTCTGGGGCCCGCTCATTGCCGCCATCGTGTTCAGCGTGCTGGCCGAGACGCTGCGGCTGCAGGTGCCGCAGCTCTACATGGTGTCGCTGGGGCTGCTGCTCATCTTGTCGGTGCTGTATTTGCCGGGTGGTCTGGCGTCGTTGCGCGCCGAGACCTTCCGGGGCTGGCGCGACGGCGCCAAGCTGTGGTGGCGGGAGACCCGGGAAGACCTGAGCGGCGAGACCCAGCGCCGCAAGCTCCGCGACAAACAACTGAGGGAGCGGCGTGATGTGTTTTGAACGCACCCTCACCCCCCTTCGACAAGCTCAGGACAGGCCAAGCCTCTCCCGCAAGCGGGAGAGGGGGCTTGCACTCCCTCTCCCGCTTGCGGGAGAGGGCCGGGGTGAGGGCAAGGCCTGCGCGCGCCCAGGAACCATGCAATGAGCCAGCCCCTGCTCGACGCCCGCGACATCACCGTGTGCTTCGGCGGCCTGGTGGCCGTTGACAACGTCAGCGCGACCTTCATGCCCGGTGAACTCGTCGGCATCATCGGCCCCAACGGCGCGGGCAAGACCACCTTCTTCAACGCCATCTCGGGCGTCACCCAGCCCACCAGCGGCGCACTGCTGATGCAGGGGCGCGAGCTGAGCGGCAAAGGCCCGCACCGCTTTGCCGCCCACGGCCTGGCGCGCACCTTCCAGACCCCGCGCGTGTTCGCCGACATGCTGGTGCGCGACAACATCGCCTTCGGCCTGAAGTTCGCCGGCCGCTGGCCGCGCAAGTACCTCTGGTGGTGCGAAGAGACGACCGTGCCCTGGGTGCTGCGCACGCCCGAGAGCATCCTGGGCCTGATCGGCCTCTCCGCGCAGGCCGAGCTGCCGGCCGCCGCCATCACGCCCTCGCAACAGCGCCTGCTGGAGATCGGCATGGCGCTGGCCACGCGCCCGCGCATGCTGCTGCTCGACGAGGTGGCCGCCGGCCTGACCGAAAACGAGGTGGAAGAAATGGCCCGCCTGATCCGCCGCCTGCGCGACGAACTCGACCTCACCGTGGTCTGGATCGAACACGCCGTGACCACGCTGCTGCGCCACGTGGAGCGTGTGATCGTGTTGCATCAGGGCAGGAAGATCGCCGACGGCCCACCGGCCGAGGTGGTGCGCAACGCCGAGGTGATCGAGGCCTACCTGGGCGACGAGATGGCCGAGGAGAGCCCCGCATGATGTGGTACCGCGACACCCCCTTTGCGCTGGGCGGCAGCGGGCGCGCCCACCTCCGGGTCGAAGGCCTGTCGGCCGGCTACGGCGCCTTCCTCGTACTGCGCGATCTCAAGCTCGACATCCGGCCCGGCCTGACCGTGGTGCTCGGCCCCAACGGCGCGGGCAAGACCACGCTGCTCAAGGCGCTCAACGGCCTGATCCCACGCAGCGGCACGGTGCTGCTCGATGGCACCGAGATGCCCGAGAAGACCCACGAGATCGTGCAGGCCGGCGTGGCCCTGGTGCCCGAAGGCCGGCAGCTGTTCCCGCAACTCACTGTGGCTGAAAACCTGGAGCTTGGCGGCTGGCTGGTGCCCAAGGCCCGACGCGCCGAGCGCCTGGCCCAAGCCTTCGTGGACTTTCCCAAGCTCAAGGAACGCGCCACGCAACTGGCCGGCACCATGAGCGGCGGCGAGCAGCAGATGGTGGCCGTGGCGCGCGCCATGATGTGCGCGCCGCGTCTGCTCATGCTCGACGAACCTTCGCTCGGCCTCGCGCCCAAGATGGTGGACGAGTTGCTCAGCATCGTGCGCCGCATTGCCGACGCCGGCACCACCGTGCTCATGGTGGAGCAGAACGTGAAGAAGGCGCTGGCGGTGGCCGACCGCGGCCACGTGATGGAGCGCGGCACCCTGGTGGCCAGCGGGCCGGCCAAGCTGCTCGCGCGCTCCAGCGTGATCCGCGAAGCCTATCTCGGCGCCGACAAGGACCCCGCCATCGGCACCACCAGCGCGGTCGATGCGGTGAACCGGCGAAAGGCATTGGCCACCACTTGAATCCTGGTCGCTCTGAGCCTACCCTTGGACAAGCTCAGGGCGACCGGAACAACAGCCGTTCGGGCTGAGCCTGTCGAAGCCCATCCAGACCGGTTGGGTGAGCCCTTTGACAAGCTCAGGGCGAACGGGATTTTCAAACCTTTTCCAAGGAGAACCCCATGTCCGACCTGTCCATGCTCATCAACGGCCTCAAGGTCACGGCCGAAAAAGGCGCCACCTTCGAGCGCCGCAACCCGCTCGACGGCAGCGTCGCCACGCGCGCCCCGGCCGCCTCACCGGCCGACGCGGTGATGGCGGTGGAAGCAGCGGCCGAAGCCTTCAAGACCTGGAGCGAGACCGGCCCCAGCGAGCGCCGCGCCCTGCTGCTCAAGGCCGCCGACGCGCTGGAGGCCAAGACGCCCAGCTTCGTCGAGGCCGTTCCGGCCGAGACCGGGGCCACCGCCATGTGGGCCGGCTTCAACGTGATGCTGGCCGCCGGCATGATCCGCGAAGCCGCCTCGCTCACCACCCAGGTAGCGGGCGAGGTGATCCCGTCCGACGTGCCCGGCTCGCTCGCCATGGGCATCCGCCAGCCGGCCGGCGTGGTGCTCGGCATCGCGCCCTGGAACGCGCCCATCATCCTGGGCGTGCGCGCCATCGCCACACCGCTGGCCTGCGGCAACACCGTCATCTTCAAAGGCAGCGAGAGCTGCCCGCGCACCCACCAGCTCATCGCCGAAGCGTTCGAAGACGCAGGCTTCCCGCCAGGCGTGGTGAACTACATCACCAACGCCCCGGCCGACGCGGGCGCCGTGGTCGAAGCCATGGTCGCGCACCCGGCGGTGCGGCGCGTCAACTTCACCGGCTCCACCAAGGTCGGCAAGATCATCGCCGCCACCTGCGCCAAGTACCTGAAGCCGGTGGTGCTCGAACTCGGCGGCAAGGCGCCCCTGGTGGTGCTGGACGACGCCAACATCGACGACGCCGTCAACGGCGCGGCCTTCGGCGCCTTCGCCAACAGCGGCCAGATCTGCATGAGCACCGAACGCATCATCGTGGACCAGAAAATCGCCGACGAATTCGTCAAGAAGTTCGCCGACAAGGCGAAGAACCTGCCCCTGGGCGACCCGCGCAAGCCCGATCCCGTGGTGCTCGGCTCCGTCATCGGCATGGGCACGGTCAACCACTGCAATGAACTGATCGACGACGCACTCGCCAAAGGTGCCAGGCTGGTGTGCGGCGGCAAGGCCGACACCACGCTCATGCCCGCCACCGTGCTCGACCACGTCACGCCCGCCATGCGCATCTACCACGAAGAAACCTTCGGCCCGGTGAAGTGCGTGGTGCGCGTCAAGGGCGTGGAGGAGGCCATCGCCTGCGCCAACGACAACGAATACGGCCTCTCGGCCGCGGTGTTCGGCGGCGACATCGCGCGCGCCTTCAACGTGGCGCGCAAGATCGACTCGGGCATCTGCCACGTCAACGGCCCCACGGTGCACGACGAAGCGCAGATGCCCTTCGGTGGCGTGAAGGGCTCGGGCATCGGCCGCTTCGGTGGCAAGGCGGGCATCGCCGAGTTCACCGATCTGCGCTGGATCACGGTGCAGACCACGCCGAGGCACTACCCGTTCTGAAGGGACGGAGGGCGCCGGTGGGGGAGCCGGCTCAGGTTTCGAGATCGCGCCGCTTCTGTTCGAACTCGTCCCGCTCGATCTCGCCGCGTGCGTAGCGTTCCTTCAGGAGGTCCAGCGCCGCGTTGCGCGGCGGCTCGGGTTGGCTGGGCCTGGCCGTGCCGCTCGTGACCAGCCAGCGCACCAGCAGCACCACGCCCACGATCAAGAGTATCCAGAACAGGAGCATGAGCGGGCCCCCGAACCCCATGCCACCCCAACCGTGGTCCCAGTAGCGGTCCATCATGTCCGTCTCCTGCGCGAGCGCCGGGCAGCGGGTTGCCGCGCGAACGCTGACTGTCCAAGCGTAGACCGGTGCCGGCGGATCGGCAAGCGCTTCAGACCCGCAGGTCCAGCAGCGTGCCGAGCATGCGGTCCTCGGTCTGCACGGTGCGCAGGTTGGCGGCGTAGCTGTAGAGGCTCAGGCGTTCACCCACGAGATCGTCCGCCAGCCGGGCCAGTGGGGGCGACACCCCGGCCTCGCGGCCGATCTGCGTGTCCACGCCGCCCGCATCGGGGCGGACCGTCTGCGCCGTGACCTGCCGCCGGAAATCCGGGGTCTGCGCGTTGGCGATGTTGTGGGCGTGCGAGTCCAGCCGGAGTTGCGCCGCGCGCATGCCGCTGAGGCCAACAGCGGCGACCGGGCTGCCGGAAGTGACGGACATGGACATGGTGGGCGTGGCGCAGGTGCGCGGGATGTCAGGGATGGGCGGGGATCTTCCGGGCCATATCGACCGATGGCGTTCCGGCTTGAGCCCTTTTCAACCCGCAAACCCGGTGCCTCTGCGAAAATCGCCCCATGAACGCGACCAACACCAACGAACTCATGAACACCCTGGGGCTGCAGGCCAAGGCGGCCTCGGCGCTCATGGCCAAGGCCAGTGCCGCCACGAAGCTGCAGGCGCTGCGCTCCCTGGCCGCGCTGCTGCGGGCCAACGTGGCACCGCTGCAGGTGGAAAACGCCAAGGACCTGGAGCGCGCCCGCGCCGCCGGCCTGAGCGAGCCCATGGTGGACCGCCTCAAGCTCACCCCCAAAGTGATCGAGACCTGCGCCGAAGGCTGCGAGCAGCTCGCCGCCATGGCCGACATCATTGGCGAAGTCTCGGGCCTGAAACAGATGCCCAGCGGCATCCGCGTGGGCCAGATGCGCGTGCCCATCGGCGTGTTCGGCATGATCTACGAGAGCCGGCCCAACGTGACCATCGAGGCCGCCTCGTTGTCTATCAAGAGCGGCAACGCCTGCATCCTGCGCGGCGGCTCGGAGGCGATCGACTCCAACCGGGCCCTGGCCGCGCTGGTGCAGCAGGCGCTGGCCGCCGCCGGCCTGCCGACCGACGCGGTGCAGCTGGTGCCCACCACCGACCGCGCCGCCGTGGGCCAGCTCATCACCATGCCGCAATACGTGGACGTGATCATCCCGCGTGGCGGCAAGGGCCTGATCGAGCGCATCAGCGCCGAGGCCAAGGTGCCGGTGATCAAGCACCTGGACGGCAACTGCCACACCTATGTGGACGACCCCTGCGACATCGCCATGGCGGTGAAGGTGGCCGACAACGCCAAGACCCAGAAATACAGCCCCTGCAACGCCACCGAAAGCCTGCTCGTGGCGCGCGGCGTGGCGGCCGAGTTTCTGCCGAAGATCGGCGCCGTCTACGCGGCCAAGGGCGTGGAGATGCGCGGCTGCCCGGAGGCGATGGCCATCCTGTCCGCCGTGCCGGGCGCGAACGTGGCGGCCGCCAGCGAGCAGGACTGGAGCGAGGAGTACCTGGCCCCTATCGTGAGTGTGAAGGTGGTGGCCGGCGTGGACGAGGCCATCGCCCACATCAACCGCTACAGCAGCCACCACACCGACGCCATCCTCACCACCGACCACATGCACGCCCAGCGCTTCCTGCGCGAGGTGGATTCGGCCAGTGTGATGGTGAATGCGAGCACCCGCTTCGCCGACGGTTTCGAGTTCGGCCTGGGGGCCGAAATCGGCATTTCCACCGACAAGTTCCACGCCCGTGGGCCGGTGGGGGTGGAAGGGCTCACTTCCCTCAAGTACGTGGTGCTGGGCGAGGGTGAAATCAGGGGCTGACCAAGCTTGCAAGCCCTGCCTTTGTCCCCATATCCTCGAAGCCTTCGCCTTTTCAACCACTCCAATTCCAGCCCACACGCAACGCCCGAGCGTCCAGGGCCAGCGCGGAACCGGCTTTGCCGGGCCCAGCTGGCGCCCCCCACCGGGGGGTGACGCCAAAGGCGGCGCGGGGGGCTCTCCAATATGGTTCCGCACCTCGTCACCGCTCTCACCGGCCCCATCAACGAACTGGAACAGCGCATCCTCGAATCCACCCCGGTGATCGAGCGCTGGTTCCGGCTGGAGTGGATGGAGCACACGCCGCCGTTCTACAGCTCGGTGGACGTGCGCAACGCCGGCTTCAAGCTCGCGCCGGTGGACACCAACCTCTACCCCGGCGGCTGGAACCACCTCACGCCCGAGATGCTGCCGCTGGCGGTGCAGGCGGCCATGGCGGCGATCGAAAAGATCTGCCCCGAGGCCAAGAACCTGCTGCTGGTGCCCGAGAACACGCGCGACACCTTCTACCTGAGCAATCTGGCCCAGCTGCAGCGCATCTTCTACATGGCCGGCCTCAACGTGCGCCTGGGCTCGCTGTCCAACGACATCAAGGCGCCCACCACCATCGACCTGCCGGGTGGTGAGTCGATCACGCTGGAGCCGCTGATCCGCAGCCGGCGCCGGCTGGGCCTCAAGCATTTCGACCCCTGCACCATCCTGCTCAACAACGACCTGAGCGCGGGCGTGCCCGGCATCCTGGAAGACCTGCACGAGCAGTACCTGCTGCCGCCGCTGCACGCGGGCTGGGGCACGCGGCGCAAGAGCCACCATTTCAAGGCGTATGAAGAAATTGCCAAGCGCTTTGGCAAGCTGCTGGGCATGGACCACTGGCTCATCAACCCCATGTTCAACCAGTGCGGCGAGGTGAATTTCGCCGAAGAACACGGGCTGGAGTGCCTGCGCAGCAACACCGATGCGCTGCTGGGCAAGATCCGCCGCAAGTACAAGGAATACGGCATCAACGAGAAGCCGTTCGTGGTGGTCAAGGCCGACAACGGCACCGGTGGCATGGGCATCCTGACCGTGCGCGACGCCAAGGACATCGACGCGCTGAGCCCCAAGGCGCGCGAGCGCATGGCCACCGTGCAGGCCGGTCAGCCGGTCACCGAGGTCATCATCCAGGAAGGCGTGCTGACCAACGAGCGCATCAACGCCGCGGTGGCCGAGCCGGTGGTCTACATGATGGACCGCTACGTGGTGGGCGGTTTCTACCGCGTGCACGCGGAGCGCGGCGCCGATGAAAACCTGAGCGCCCCGGGCTCGAGCTTCGTGCCGCTGGCCTTCGAGCAGAGCGCGCAACTGCCGCAGCCCGGCGTGAAACCCGGCGCCAGCGTGCCCAACCGCTTTTACATGTATGGCGTGATCGGGCGGCTGGCCATGCTGGCCGCCAGCTACGAGCTGGAAGCGACCGACCCGGACGCAGAAGTGTACGAGTGACCCCCCCGCGCCGCGCCTGCGGCGCGTCACCCCCCCAGGGGGCGATGCGAGTGGTCCGGCGGAGCCGGTTCCACCGCATCCTGGCGGCAGGCACGCCGCGCCGGAAGGGGGTGGGTTCCGCGATGTTCTGGGTGAGGGCACCTCTCGCGTTCTGAGTTGTTGCGCTGCAACATTTGTCACGCGCCGGCCTTTTTGGCGATACCCCCCACTGGCGGCGCGCGGGCGGTGGGCGCAGAATCGCCCCCATCCTGACAGCCGAACCCGGGCCGACCGGTCCCGGGTATTTTTTTGTGTCCAGCAACAAGTCTTCGCTCGCCGCGCTCACCTTGGGCGCCATTGGCGTGGTGTATGGCGATATCGGCACCAGCGTGCTGTACGCCATCAAGGAAATCTTCGGGTCCGGCCACGTGCCCTTCACGCACGACAACGTCTATGGCGTGCTGTCCATCGTGTTCTGGACCCTCACTCTCATCGTCTCGCTCAAATACGTGACGCTGGTGCTGCGCGCCGACAACGCGGGCGAGGGCGGACTGATCGCCATGCTGGCGCTGGCCTCGCAGGCGGTGAAGGATCGGCCCGGGCTGCGCAAATGGCTGCTGGCCATCGGCATCTTCGGCACCTCGCTGTTCTACGGCGACGGTGTCATCACCCCGGCGATCTCGGTGCTCTCGGCGGTCGAGGGCCTGGAGGTGGTTTCCCCCGCCTTCAAGGAGTACGTGGTACCGCTCACCCTGCTGGTGCTGTTCGTCCTGTTCTTCGTGCAGAAGCGCGGCACCGGCGGCATCGGCAGGTTCTTCGGCCCCATCACCGTGCTGTGGTTCGTGTCCATCGCGGTGCTGGGCGTGTCGCAGATCGTGGGCCACCCCGAAATCCTGGGAGCGCTCAGCCCGCACCACGCGCTGCGCTTCATCTGGCAGCAGCCGGGCACCACGTTCATCATCCTGGGCGCCGTGGTGCTGTGCGTGACCGGCGGCGAAGCGCTTTACGCCGACATGGGGCACTTCGGCAAGAAGCCGATCCGCGTGGCCTGGTTCACCATCGTCATGCCCTGCCTGACGCTGAACTACTTCGGCCAGGGCGCGCTGCTGCTGGCCGACCCGGGCGCGGTGAAGAACCCGTTCTACAACATGGCGCCCGACTGGGCGCTGCTGCCCCTGGTGGGGCTGGCCACCATGGCCACGGTGATCGCCTCCCAGGCGCTGATCTCCGGCGCCTTCAGCGTCACCAAGCAGGCGGTGCAGCTCGGTTATTTGCCGCGCCTGAACGTGCGGCACACCAGCGTGCACGACACCGGCCAGATCTACCTGCCCTTCGTCAACTGGGGCCTGTTCACCGCCATTGTGCTGGCGGTGGTGATGTTCAAGTCCTCGTCCAACCTGGCCGCGGCCTACGGCATCGCCGTGACGCTGGACATGCTGATCACCACCGTGCTCACCTTCTTCGTGATCCGCTACGGCTGGAAATACCCGTTGTGGCTGTGCCTGCTGGCCACCGGGTTCTTCTTCATGGTCGATCTGGCCTTCTTCAGTTCCAACCTGCTCAAGCTGTTCGCGGGCGGCTGGTTCCCGCTGCTGATCGGTGGCACGGTGTTCACCCTGATGATGACCTGGAAGCGGGGCCGCGAGCTGCTGTCGAAAAAGCAGCAGGCCGAGGCCATTGAACTCGACAGCTTTCTCGAATCGGTGTTCATGGCGCCGCCCACGCGCGTCGAAGGCACGGCGGTGTTCCTCACGGCCGAGCCCGGCACCGTGCCCAACGCGCTGCTGCACAACCTCAAGCACAACAAGGTGCTGCACGAGCAGAACCTGTTCGTGACGGTGCGCAACCACGAAGTGCCCTGGATCGGGCTCGACAAGCGGCTGGCCGTGGAACCGCTGGGCCACGACTGCTGGCAGGTCGCGATCCACTACGGTTTCAAGAACGACCCGGACGTGCCCAGGGCCTTGCAGCTCATGAGCGGCCGGGGTTGTGAACTCGAACCCATGGCCACCAGCTACTTCCTCTCGCGCGACCTGGTGGTGCCCACCCTGGGCAGCGGCATGGCGCCCTGGCGTGAAAAGATGTTTGCCCAGATGCACCACAACGCCGGCGCGGCGGCCGAGTTCCTGAACCTGCCGAGCAATGCGGTGATCGAGCTGGGTTCAAAAATAGAGATATAGGACGCCTGGACAAGGCGTTCGCACCGCAGCCGACGCGTTGACGCTGTTTGTGCAACAGTACGGGGCTGCCAAAAAAGCCACCCGACCACGCCCATGAACATCCTCTTCGTTGCCGACCCGCTCGCGTCTTTCAAGATCTACAAGGACACCACCTTCGCCATGATGCGCGAGCTGCAGCGGCGCGGCCATACCCTGGCCGCGACCGAGCCGCAGCACATGGCCTGGCAAAGCGGCCAGTCGGTGAGCGCCAAGGTGCGCCACATCGGCCTCACGGGCGATGCCGATGCGTGGTTCCGCGTCAGCCGCGAGGCCATCGAGCCGCTGCACGGTTTCGACGCCGTGATCATGCGCAAGGACCCGCCGTTCGACAGCGAGTTCTTCTACGCCACCCACCTGCTGGAGCAGGCCGAGCGCGAGGGCGCACGCGTGTTCAACAGTCCGCGCGCGCTGCGCGACCACCCGGAAAAGCTCGCCCTCATGGAGTTCGCCCGCTTCGCGCCGCCCACGCTGGTGACGCGCCAGGCCGCGGCGATCCGCGCTTTCCACGCCGAACACCGGGACATCATCCTCAAGCCGCTCGACGGCATGGGCGGCATGGGCATCTTCCGCGTCGGCCCCGACGGCATGAACCTGGGCTCCATCATCGAGACGCTCAACCAGGGCGGCGCCACCAGCGTGATGGTGCAGCGCTACCTGCCGCAGATCGTGGACGGCGACAAGCGCCTGCTGCTGATCGGCGGGAAGGTGGCGCCCTTTGTGCTGGCGCGCATTCCGCAGGGCAACGAGGTGCGCGGCAACCTCGCCGCGGGCGGCAAGGGCGTGGCGCAACCCCTGAGCGAGGCCGACCGCGCGGTGGCCGAGGCCATCGCCCCCACGCTGGCCGCGCGGGGCCTGCTGCTGGTGGGGCTGGACATGATCGGCAACAGCGTGACCGAGATCAACGTGACGAGCCCGACCTGCTTCCAGGAGATCACCGAGCAGACCGGCTTCGACGTGCCGGCGATGTTCGTGGACGCGCTGGAAGCCGCGTTGGGATGAAACACCCCCGCAGCGCTTCGAGCTACCCCCTTGGGGCGGCACGGGCCGTCCGTCCTGAGCCTGTCGAAGGGCGGCCCGGCGGTGCCCTGGGTTGCATCTTGGCATGCGCAGGGATGGCGCTTCGGCGACGTGGAGAACTGACATGAGCGACATCGAAAAACCCGCAGTGCCGATCCAGCAGGTGCGCAACCCGCTGCACGGCCTGACGCTGGAGGCCATCGTCACCGCGCTGGCCGATCACTACGGCTGGGAAGAGCTGGGCCAGCGCATCCCGGTGCGCTGCTTCAACGTGGACCCGAGCGTGGGCTCCAGCCTGCGCTTCCTGCGCAAGACGCCCTGGGCGCGCGAGAAGGTGGAAGGCCTGTACCTGTTCATGCTGCGGGAGCGCAGCCGGGCGGCGGGCCGGCAACCCCGCTGAGGGCGTGGCGACGTCCGCCGGTGAGGCCTGTCGTGCGAGAACCACGCGGGGCCGGCCCACCGGCCACGGCGGGCCGGCATTGTGAGTCGAAAGTTGTGTTTTCCGGGCTGGGTCGGGCAAGCCCGCCTTGTGGCGGGTGCGGGGCTGCGGTACAAGCGATAGGGTAGGGGGTTCCCCCTTGTTTGCGCCTTTTTGCGACTTCTCATGCCCGATACCGATACCCCGGACCTGACCACCGCCATCTTTGCCAAGACCGCCCTTGGTCAACAGGAGATCCAGACCCGTTCGCTCGGCCTCTCGCCTTTGGTGCGCCGCACGCTGGTGTTGGTCGACGGCAAGCGCACCGGCGCCGAGTTGGGCGTGTTCCTCTCGGGCAGCGCCGACATCGCCGACGTGCTCGGTCAGTTGCTGGCGCTCGGCTGCGTGGAGGCCCGGGAGCCCGCGCCGCGCACCACCGCGCGGGTGTCGGCCGCCGAGCCGGCGGAGGGGGGCGAGCCCGCGGCCGTCGCGGATGCGCTCGTCGCGCTGCCGTCCGCCGATGCGCGCGATGCGAAAGACAACGAGATGGCGCGCAACTTCATGGTCAATTCGGTCAACGCCATCATTGGCCAGAACACGCGCATCTCGCTGGTGAGCGACATCTCCCGCGCCCAGACCACCGGGCAGTTGCGCGAGGTCTACCTCGCCTGGGAGAGCAGCATGTCGAACCACAGCATGGGCGCCCGGCGCCTGCCGGAGCTGCGCGAGAAGCTGTTCAAGGTGCTCTGAGCGGAGCACCGTCCCGGCCCTCGCGCGGCGGGCGCCTCAGTGGGCCGCCGCCTTGGAGAACACGTTGAGCACCACCACGCCGGCGATGATCAGGCCCATGCCGATCAGGCCGGGCAGGTCGATCTTCTGGCCGTACATCACCAGCGCCACGAGGGTGATGAGCACGATGCCCAGGCCCGACCAGACCGCGTAGGTGATGCCCACCGGCACCGTCTTGAGCACCAGCGAGAGGCAATAGAACGCCACCGCATAGCCCGCCACAACGACGGCCGAGGGCCCCAGCCGCGTGAAGCCGTCGCTGGCCTTGAGCGCGCTGGTGCCGATCACTTCGGCCACGATGGCCAGGCCCAGGGTGAGCCAGGCGTTCACTGGCCCACCCTCCCGCTCCGCGCCACCTCCAGCGGTAGCCCGTCCACGAACACCTTGAACTCGTCGGGCTCGAAGGCGGTCCATTGTTCGTTGCGCGTCAGCGGGGTGGTGACGATCACCGCGGCGCGGTCGCCGGGCTGGTTGAGCTCGGCGAAATTCACTGTCCAGTCCTGGTCCATCAGCGTGGCCTGGGTGAACGGGTGCTGGCGCACCAGATAGTGCAGCTTGGTGCTGCAGTGTGCCCACAGCGCGTCGCCATTGGAAAGCAGGAAGTTGATGCTGCCAAAGCGCCGCACCTGGGGCAGGAGTTCGCGCAGGGTCAGTGTGAGTTCTTCGATGCTGGGCAGACCGGCGTGCGACTTGGCCAGTTCCTGCAGCAGCCAGCAGAACGCGCGCTCGCTGTCGGTGGTGCCCACGGGCTGGAACTGGCTGTGCAGCTTCGGGTGGTAGTTCTTGAGGTCGCCGTTGTGGGCGAACACCCAGTGGCGGCCCCAGAGCTCGCGCGAGAACGGGTGGGCGTTTTCCAGTCGCACGTCGCCGATGGTGGCCTTGCGCACATGGGCAATGATGTTGCGGCTCTTGAGCGGGTAGCTGCGCAGGAACTCGGCCATGCGCGATTCGGCGGCGCACTGGTGGTCCACGAACAGCCGCAGGCCGCGGCCTTCAAAGAAGGCGATGCCCCAGCCGTCGGCGTGGTGGTCGGTGGCGCCTCCGCGCTGGCAAAAGCCGGTGAAGCTGAAAGATGCGTCGGTGGGGGTGGCGCAGTTGAGACCCAGCAGTTGGCACATTTGGAGTGACCCCCCTGCGCCGCTGCGCGGCTTCCCCCCTGGAAGGGGGGACCGCACTGGTGGCCCGGCAAAGCCGGTTCCACGGTGCGTGCTGGACGAGGCTTCTTCGCTCCAGCGCTGCGCCTCGGTCGGAGGCTTGGTGGTGGTGAAGCTCGTATTGTGCGACGGACTGTTCGCCGTGGGGCGGGGCCGCTTCTGCCGGGTTGCGCGGGTCCACCGTGGGATCAGTCTGCCTCGCGCTGCGCACGCAGCTTCCAGGCCGCCACCAAGGCCAGCGCGCAGATGGCCGCGAGCATCAGAAAGGTCTCGCTGAACGCCGCCAGCCGCTCGGGGCTGGTGTTGGCGGTGTCCAGGCGGAAGCCGTGGGCGGCCACGCGCCATTCGAGCACGATGCCGCACAGGCTCACACCGGCCGCGCCGCCGAGCATGCGCAGGAAGTTGATCACGCTCGAACCCTGCGGGATGTGGCTGCGCTCCAGGCCGCGCATGGCGCCGATGTTGAGCGAGGGCAGGATGAAGCCCAGGCCGATGCGCCCCAGGATGGCCCAGCTCACCAGCAGGGGAATGATCTGCGTGGGCTGGCGCAGGTCGATGGTCACCATCAGCGCGAACGAGGCCGCCAGCAGCACCAGGCCCACGCTCACCAGCCGGTGGGTGGGCTGCCGGTCGGCCAGGCGCCCCACGATGGCGATCGTGACCGCCAGCACCAGCCCGGCGGGCAGCAGGATGCTGCCCACGTAGGACGGCGACAGGCCCAGGCCCATCTGCATGTAGACCGGCAGCAGGTAGGTGGAGCCGAACAGCGCAATGCCGTAGATGAAGGCCACGATGCTGCCCATGGCGAAACGCCGGTCGGCGAACATCGAGAGGTTCATCAAGGGGTCCACACCCTCGCCGGGCCGGTGGTGGCGGGCTTTGAGCGTGCGCCGCTGCAGCCACACGAAGTGCAGCAGAAGCGCCAGCGCGCCGCCCAGCAGGGCCAGGCCCTGGGTGGGGGTGTCGCCCTGCAGCTGCACCAGGCCATTGAGCAGGCACAGCGTGCCCGCGGCGGCCAGCAGCAGGCCGCGCCAGTCCAGCCCCGCGCCTTGCGGGTTGGCTGCGACACCGCCCGGCGAGTTGGTGGGCACGAAACGCCGCCCCAGCCAGAGCGAGGCCAGGCAGAACGGCACCACCATGAAGAAGATCGAGCGCCAGCCAAAGCCATCGACCAGCAGGCCGCCGATGCTGGGGCCGATGGCCGGGGCCAGCACCACGCCCATGCCGAAGATGCCGCTGGCGCGGCCCTGCTCGTGCGGCTCGAAGGCGCGCAGGATGATGATGGCCGGGATGGGCTGCACCACGCCCGCGGCCAGGCCCTCGGCCACGCGCGCGGCCAGCACGAGCGGGAAGTGGTTGGCGAAACCGCCGGCCACGCCACCGGCCATCAGCAGCCACATGCAGCCCGCGTAGGTGCGCCGGTAGCCATGGCGCGCGAGCAGCCAGGGCGTGGTCAGCATGGACACGGTCATGGCCGCCATGAAGCCCGAGGTGACCCACTGCGCGCGCTCCTGGCCCAGCGCGAAGTGCTGGCTCATGTCGGGGATCGCCACGTTGATGATGGTCGAAGACATGATGGCCGCCATCGTGCCCACCATCACCGAGAGCAGCAGCAACCAGCGGTAGCGCGCGCCGTAGCGTTCGCGCAGCGCGGTGATGGAGTGGTCGGGGGGCGGTGTCATGGCGGGGAGGATGGGAAGGCTGCAACGATAACCGCCCGCGCAATTCCCGGCACCGGGTGCGGCCTCAGTTTCGCCTAAGTCTGGCGCGGGGAGCGCTGGCAGAATGACCGTGTGGGCCGTTCGGCCCCGGAATTCCGAAGGAATCCACCATGCGGCTGCTGCTGGTTGAAGACGACACGATGATCGGTGAGACCGTGCTCGATCTGCTGCGCGCCGAACACTACGCGGTGGACTGGGTGAAAGACGGCGAGTTGGCCGACACGGCCCTGCGCACGCAGGACTACGACCTGCTGCTGCTCGACCTGGGCCTGCCCCGGCGCGATGGCCTGTCGGTGCTGCGGGCGCTCCGCGCGCGCAAGAACCGCCTGCCGGTGCTGATCGCCACCGCGCGCGACTCGGTGCTGCAGCGCATCGAAGGCCTGGACGCCGGGGCCGACGACTACGTGCTCAAGCCCTACGACATGGACGAACTGCTCGCGCGCATCCGCGCCCTGCTGCGCCGCGCCGCCGGGCGCGCCGAGCCGGTGTACGAGCACCAGGGCGTGAGCATCGACCCGGCCACACGCGAGGTCACGGTGAACGGCCAGCCGGTGGTGCTGTCGGCGCGCGAATGGGCGGTGCTCGAACCCCTGCTGGCACGGCCCGGCCTGGTGCTCTCGCGGGCGCAGCTGGAGGAAAAGCTCTACGGCTGGAAAGACGAAGTCAGCTCCAACGCGGTGGAGGTCTACATCCACGGCCTGCGCAAGAAGCTTGGGGCCGAACTGATCCAGAACGTGCGCGGCGTGGGCTATATGGTGAAGAAGATATGAATCCCCCCTGCGCCGCTTCGCGGCTTCCCCCCGCTGGGGGGACGGTGCCTGTGGCCCGGCGGAGCCGGTTCCACGGCACCTCTGGGCGAATGCACCGCGCGCCGTCTGCGCCTGGGCCGGAGTGCTGACGTGATGCGCTACCCGACTTCCTTGCGCGCCCGGCTGCTCGTCTTCGTGCTGCTGGCCATCCTGGCCACGGCGCTGTTGCAGGCGGGGCTAGCCTGGCGGGCCGCGCGGGCCGAGGCCGACGAGATTTTTGATTACCACATGCAGCAGACCGCGCTGTCGCTGCGCGCCGGCCTGCCGCAGGGCCTCGTCACCGGCGTGATCCCCGTGCCCGCCGAGGGGCAGGACTTCGACTTCGTGCTGCAGATCTGGACGCTCGATGGCGAGCTGGTGTTCGAGTCGGCCGCGCGCGCCGAGCTGCCGCAGCGCGCGGTGTTGGGCTTCACCGACGTGCTCGCGCACGGCACGCGCTACCGCGTGTTTTCGGTGCAGGCGCGCAGCTTCGTGATCCAGGTGGCGCAGGACCTGGCGGTGCGCCAACGCATGGCCGGTTCGCTCGCGCTGCGCACGGCGGTGCCGATCCTGCTGCTGGCGCCGCTGCTCAT
>Ga0156155_1275_pt1 | contig 64194 bp, 62 predicted proteins | sample RifCSPlowO2_12_FD_107808 | JGI IMG/M metagenome (GOLD analysis project Ga0156155, IMG submission 107808) | Burkholderiales bacterium RIFCSPLOWO2_12_67_14 | reverse complement strand
GCTGTGGCACATGGACAGCCGGGACTTGCCCAAGACCATCGATTTCAACATTGATTACCTGCGCTCGGGCCGTCCGCAGGACACCTATGCCAACGTCGTGATGGTCAAGCTGGGCCAGCGTGTGGCGAACCTGCGCATCCAGGCATGGCAATCCAGCCCCGATAAGCCCATCGCCCTTGGCCACGGCAATTTCATGCTGCGAGCCTGAGGGTGCAGAAAGGAAATGTCCATCATGTCTCAATCTACCTACCGTTCCGTGTTCCGCCCTGGCCTGTTTGTTGGTCAAACCGTTATCGTCACCGGTGGTGGCAGTGGCATTGGCCGCTGCACCGCGCACGAACTGGCCAACCTAGGGGCCAGCGTCGCGCTTGTCGGTCGCCGCGTCGAGAAGCTGGAAGCTGTGCAAGCTGAAATCACGCAGGCCGGCGGCCGGGCCAGTATCCACGCTTGCGACATTCGCGACGAGGCGGGCGTCAAGGCCATGATCGCCGACGTGATCGCACAGCACGGCAAGATCGATGGTCTCGTCAACAACGCGGGTGGCCAGTACCCGCAGCCGGTCAAGGACATCAGCCTGAAGGGCTGGGATGCGGTGGTGCGCAGCAACCTCACCGGCGGCTTCCTGGTGGCGCGCGAAGCCTTCAACCAGTCCATGGAGTTCCATGGCGGCGCCATTGTCAACATCATCGCCGACATCTGGGGCGGCATGCCGACCATGGCGCACAGCGGTGCGGCGCGTGCCGGCATGCTGTCGTTCACCGAGACGGCGGCTTGCGAATGGGCCTGCGCCGGCGTGCGTGTCAACGCCGTGGCACCGGGCTGGATTGCCAGCAGCGGCTTTGATACCTACAGCCCCGAGATGCAGGCCGAACTGCGCAGCCTGAAGACCAAGGTGCCGCTGCAACGCTATGGCACCGAGGCCGAGATTTCGGCGGCGATTGTGTTTTTGCTGTGCGAGGCGGCGGCTTTCATCACGGGTTCTTGCATTCGGGTCGATGGTGGCGTGCCCAATGCCCGACCGACCTGGAAATTGCAGGCTCATGATCGATCCAAACCCTTCAATGGCTTTGCGCTGGCCGAACCGCCAAAGTGCCTGAGCGTCAAGGATCAATGACATGGAAGTGACTATGCAAACCCCAATCACCCCTTCGAACGATCCGTCGGCTTATCTCGCGCCCGGCCGCTACGTGGACAGCGATCACTCGGCGGTGATCGCGTTCGCGCGCCGGGTGGCCGACCCTGCTATGGCGCCGCGCGAGATCGCAGTCAAGCTCTATTACGCCGTGCGTGACGAGTTTCTCTACGACCCCTACTGCTTTGACACCACGGTCGAGGGTTTGAAGGGCAGTCGCGTGATCGAGGCCGGGCGTGGCTTTTGCGTGCCCAAGGCGGCGCTGCTGGCAGCGGCAGCCCGCGTCCTGGGCGTGCCGGCACGGCTGGGCTATGCCGACGTTCGCAACCACCTGAGCAGCAAGCGCCTGCAAGACATGATGGGCACCGATCTGTTCGTCTTTCACGGTTACACCGAGCTGTGGGTTGACGGGCAGTGGCTCAAGGCCACGCCCGCCTTCAACCGCTCCTTGTGCGAGAAGGCCGGTATCCATCCACTGGAATTCGATGGCCGCGCCGATTCGGTCTTTCATGAATTCGATGTCAGCGGCCGCAGGCACATGGAGTATGTGCACGACCACGGCACTTACGCCGACTTGCCGCGCGATGAACTGCTGGCCTCTTGGCGCGCACATTACAAAACCTTCGCCGACTGGGGACAGACCGCGGACAGCGGGGCCGACTTCGCGCAGGAAGTGGGGCCGTCATCATGACGACGCGCCGGGAATTTCCGGTGTTGCTGCTGCACGGTGGCGGGCAAACCCGCCATGCATGGGGCAAGGCGGCACAGGTGCTGGGCGATGCGGGCTGGTACACCGTGGCGCTGGACTTGCCGGGCCACGGCGACAGTGCCTGGGCCAAGGATGGCGATTACCGCATCGAGACGCTGGCCGACACCATGTGCTGCATCTGGCGCGAACTGGGCACACCGCTGGCGGTGGTCGGTGCCTCGCTGGGTGGCCTCATCAGCATGGCCACCGTGGGCCGCGCCGATGCGCCGCCGATCAACGCGCTGGTGCTGGTGGACATTGCGCCGCGCATGGAAGAAGTCGGTGTCGAGCGCATCGTGCGCTTCATGCGGGCTCGGCCCGATGGTTTTGCGTCACTTGAAGAGGCCGCCCAGCATATCGCCGCCTACCGGGGCCGACCCATGGAGGGACCGGTTGAGGGGCTGAAGAAAAACCTGCGCATGAATGCGCAAGGTCGCTGGAATTGGCATTGGGACCCGCAACTGATGAGCGAGGCTAACCACAACCACCGGCGCGATGCGGACGGCTACGAGCGCGCTTTGCGCGGCCTGCAGGCGCCCACTTTGCTGCTGCGCGGCCAGCGCAGCGACGTCATCAGCGAAGAAGATGCGCGCGCCCTGGTGCAAACCCTGCCGCGGGCGCGTTTTATCGATCTGAAGGGTGCTGGTCACATGATCGCTGGTGATGCCAACGACGCCTTCGCCGACAGCGTGGCGGCGTTTCTGCACGAAGTGATGCCGTCGACACAGTCCCCGTCGGGTGAAATCTGAACCAGGAGCCTGAAATGAGTTTGCGATCTTTTACGCTGCACGATCTCATCAACCGCAACGCGCGGTTGTACGGATCGAACACCGCTCTGGTGTTCGGCAATCAGCGGATCACGCACGCCCAGTACGCCGGGCGCACGGCGCGCCTGGCAGCCGGTCTGGCGGACGCAGGCGTGGGCCAGGGTGACCGGCTGGCGATACTGGCCCCCAACTGCCTGGAATACGTCGATCTGTTCGGCGCCGCAGCCCAGTTGGGCGCGATCGTGGTGCCGATCAACTGGCGGCTGTCGGCCGAGGAGGTCGCCTATGTCATCGAGGACGTGGCACCGCGGGTGCTGATCGTGGCCGATGAATTCCAGGCCCTGCTGCCGCAGCGCGGTCTGGACGACACGCTGCGCTACACGCTGGGCGCCGCGCCAGCGCCATGGCAACCCGTCAGTGAGCTGTATCGGGAGTGCGATACGCAGGCGGCGGATCTGCCCGGTCTGGCCGACGACAGCGGTTTGCTCATCATCCACACCGCCGCCGTGGGCGGTCGGCCGCGCGGCGCGCTGCTCTCGCACCGCGGCCTGATTGCCGCCAGCCTGCAGACGCAACTGGCCTGGCACCTGACGCCGACGGACGTCAATCTGGGCGTTTTGCCGCTGTTTCACGTGGCCGCCATCGGCTTCATGCTGGCCACGCAGCAGGCGGGCGGGGCGACGCTGCTGTTGACACGTTTCGATCCGCCCAGTCTGGTCAAACATATCGACGAGGACGGGGGCAGCCTGATCGGCACCTTTCCACCGATGCTGGGTGCCCTGCTGGACGCCGCAGCCGCCCAAGGCTCTGCACTGGCCAGCTTGCGCGTGGTGTCGGGGATCGATGTGCCCGAGACCATCGCGCGCTTGCGCACCACCTGTCCCCAGGCGACCTTCTGGAGTGCCTACGGCCAGACCGAGACCTCCGGCTCGGTCAGCCTGGCGCCATTTGACGAGCGCCCCGGCAGCGCCGGGCGTCCCACCGCGCTGAACATGGTCGCGGTGGTGGACGAACTGGACCGCCCGTTGCCCACAGGCGCCACCGGCGAAATTGTGGTGCGGGGGCCGATGGTGTTCCAGGGCTACTGGCGCTGTGAAGCAGACAACGCCTTCACGCTGCGCAACGGCTGGCACCACACGGGCGACATGGGGCGCGTCGATGCCGAGGGCTACCTCTGGTACACCGGGCGTTCACCGGCCAAGGAGTTGATCAAGCCGGGGGGCGAGAACGTTTATCCGGCTGAAGTCGAGCGGGCGATTATGGAGCACCCGGCGCTGGCGCAGGTGGTGGTCCTCGGTGTGCCGGACGTTCAGTGGGGCGAGGCGGTCAAGGCTGTCTGCGTGCTGAAGGCGGGGTGCACGCTGAGTGCCGAGGAGTTGATTGAGTTTGTGGGCGGTCGCATCGCACGCTACAAAAAACCCAAGCACGTGGTGTTTGTACCGGCACTCCCCTTGGGCGGTGCCGATAGCATTGACCGCGCGGCCGTCAAGGCCGCGCACGGTGGCGCCTGATGGCCATGTCAGCCCGGTGTGCTCAAACCGCCGTTGACGCTGAGCGTCTGGCCGGTGATGGCATCGGACTCCGGTCCGGCCAAGAACGCCGCCGCGTTGGCGATGTCCTGGCAATGCACTGGAAACAGCATGCGCTTGCGCGGGTTCTCGATCATGCCCGCGCCATGGCCGCCTTCGAGCGCTGGCGAGCCCGGACCCCAGCGCGGCTCGGCATCCCAGATGTAGCTCATCGCCACCGCGTTGACGCGAATGCCGTCGCGCCCCAGTTCACGTGCCAGCACGCGGCACATTTCCATCATGCCGCCTGTGGCACCGCCAATGAAAGATTCGCCGACCGTGGCCACGCGGCCCGCGGCGGTACCCACCGCGACGATCTTGCCGCGAACGTGCAGTGCCATGACGCGGGCGGCCGCCTGGATCGCATACACGCGGGTGAGCCAGTGGGCGCGGATGTAGTTGTCGAAGCCGCCGTCGCGCATTTCCTTGAAAAGGCGAAAGGACGGCAAGTCGGCACTGGCATCTGCGCCGCTGGCCACCAGGATGTCAAGGCGACCGTGGCGCTCGGCAACTCGATCCACCATGGCATGAACCGCATCGCTATTGGTCAGGTCGGCTTGTTCAAACGTGGCGCTGTAGCCGTTCGCAGCGATCTCGTTGATCACCGCCTGCCCGGCTTCGGGATTGCGGCCGTTGACGACCACGTGCGCGCCGCGCCGCGCCAACTCCAGCGCTATGGCACGACCGATGAAGGCCGTGGCACCGGTGACGAGGGCGATCTGGCCCTGAAGTGGACCGCCAGTCAAGGGTGCTGGGTTCATCCGCTGTTCTCCGGCGCTGGAGACATATAAACCCGACTGTGTCAAAACAGCGGGACAGGCCGATCGAGGGATTGCCCGCAGAGAACCACTTTCATCCATCACCACCTCCCATCCATCACCGGACTTCAAAATGACCAAGCTGACCGACAGTGCCAAGTCGCATCATTTCAAGACGCACCGGCGCACCATCAGCGAAACCGACATCGTCACCTTCGTCAATGTGGTCGGCTTGCATGAACCATTTTTCATCGACATGGAGTACATCCGGGAGAACATGACCGGATCGCATCGCAGCCGCTTTGCGCCCGGCCCGATGGTCATCTCGCTAGGCATGGGGCTGCTGGCGACTTACGTGGCGGGCATCATCAAGGGCACGCTCAAAGGCCACGAAGTCGGCCCGTTCGGCGGTATGACCGGCGTACAGGCGCGCCTGCGCGGTGCGCTGTTTCCGGGCGACACCATTCATGTCGAAGGGGAGGCCCGGTTGCTCCCCACGACCTCGCGCGGCTACACCCTGATGGAGTTGCAACATTTGGTGATCAATCAGCGTGGCGAGACCATTGCCGACTTCACTGAAACCATTACTTTTTTGCCTGCTGCTCCGGCTCCATGAATTTTGAACTTTCGTGAGTCGTTTGCCTGTGGCAGCCCGTCCACGACTCGCGACGTCAAAGGGCCGGATCAACAGTACAGACCGGGTGCACCGGGATATTCAACACCAGGAAACTTCCAACTATGACAAAACGAGAAGCTGTGATCGTCGGCGTTGCCGACCTGCCACTGAAGGACGGCAAGGTCCTTGCGCCCATGTCGGTCCTGCAGGCCCAGGCGCTGGTCGCCCGCGACGCCTTGAAGGACGCCGGCATCGCCATGCACGAAGTCGATGGGTTGCTGACCGCCGGTATGTGGGGGGTGCCCGGTCCGGGCCAGTTGCCGACCGTGACGCTGTCGGAGTACCTGGGGATTACGCCGCGCTTCGTCGACGGCACCAACATCGGCGGCTCGGCCTTCGAGGCGCATGTGGCGCATGCCGCCACCGCCATCGAGGCTGGCCGCTGCGAGGTGGCGCTGATCACTTACGGTAGCCTGCAGAAGAGCGAGATGAGCCGCAACCTCGCCGGGCGCCCGGCGGTGCTGACCATGCAGTACGAGACGCCTTGGGGCATGCCCACGCCGGTGGGCGGCTATGCGATGGCGGCCAAGCGCCACATGCACGAATATGGCACCACCTCCGAGCACCTGGCCGAGATCGCAGTGGCCACGCGCAAGTGGGCGGCGCTCAATCCGGCGGCCACCATGCGCGAGCCGCTGTCGATCGAGGATGTGCTCCAGAGCACGATGATCTCTGACCCGCTGCACCTGCTCGATATTTGTCTGGTCACCGACGGTGGTGGCGCGTTGGTCATGACCACCGCCGAGCACGCCAAGGCGCTCGGTCGCAAGCCGGTGTTCGTGCGCGGTTACGGCGAATCACACACCCACTGGACCATCGCCGCCATGCCCGACCTAGCGCGCCTGACGGCCGCCGAAGTGGCCGGTCGGGACGCCTTTGCCATGGCGGGCATCCGGCATGACGCCATTGACGTGGTTGAGGTCTATGACTCGTTCACCATCACCGTGCTGCTGACGCTCGAAGCGCTGGGCTTTTGCAAGCGTGGCGAGGGTGGAGCCTTCGTCGCCAACCAGCGCACCGCGCCGGGCGGTGTATTCCCGCTTAACACCAACGGCGGCGGTCTGTCTTACGCACACCCCGGCATGTACGGCATCTTCCTGCTGATCGAGGCGGTGCGCCAGTTGCGAGGTGAATGCGGCCCGCGCCAGATCCAGGACGCCGTGACCGCGCTGGTCCACGGCACCGGCGGCACGCTCTCCAGCGGTGCCACTTGCATTCTCTCCACCCGGTGAACACCATGTACGACAAACCCCTGCCCGTCATCGATGGCGAGAGCCGCCCCTATTGGGACGCCCTGAAACAACATCGCCTGACACTCAAGCGCTGCCATGACTGTGGCAAGCACCATTTCTATCCGCGCGTCCTGTGCCCGCACTGCCATTCCGACGCCGTCGAATGGGTCGATGCGCGCGGCACCGGCACCATCTACAGCTACACCATCGCGCGCCGGCCGGCCGGTCCGGCCTTCAAGGCCGACACCCCCTACGTGGTGGCTGTGATCGACCTCGACGAGGGCGCGCGCATGATGACCAATATCGTCACCGACGATGTGGAGGCGGTGCGCATCGGCCAGCGTGTGACGGTGCAGTACGACGACGTGACCGACGAGGTCACGCTGCCGAAGTTCCGGCTGTTGTAGCGCCGAGGTTTCCCATATGGACTTCACCATCGATCCCGGTACCGTGGCGATTGCCGAGGCGGTGCTGCGCTTCGTGGAGCGCGAAGTGCTGCCGCTGCAGCAGCGCCACCACAACCTGCTGGGCAGCGAGCGCAGCTTGTTCGACGCCAGCGGCCGTTATGTGCCCGATGCACTGGCGCTGCGCCAGCAGGTGCGCATGCGCTCGGCCGAACTGGGCTTCTACACCTTGTTCGGTGACGAAAAACTGGGCGGCGGCGGGCAGGGCGCGCAGGTCATGGCCCATGTGCAGGAGAGCCTCAACCACCGCGTGGGTCCCGCGCAGCCGCTGGTGCAGACGGTGGTGCTGCCCTCGCCCTTCACCAACGGTCTGTCGCCGGTGCTGCGGCACCTGAAGCCGGACATCTTCGCGCAATACCGCGACGGCATCGCCAGCGGCGACAAGACCCTGTGCTTTGGTCTGAGCGAGCCCGATGCGGGCTCCGATGTATTCGGCATGCAAACCCGCGCCGTGCGCAACGGTGACGAATGGGTGCTCACCGGCACCAAGCAGTGGATCACCAACTCGCCCTACGCCGATTACGCCATGGTGTTCGCGCTGACCGACCCCGAAGCCGCGGCGCGCCACAAGGGTGGCGTCACCGGTTTCTTCGTCGACGCGCGCGCATCCGGTTTTTCCGTGCCGCGCATCATCAACACCATGGGCCACCTGGGCGGCGACACCGGCGTCATCGTGCTCGACGGCGTGCGTGTGCGCGACGACCACCGGCTCGGCGACGTCGGGCGCGGCTTGGCGGTGGCCATGGACGGCGTCAACGCCGGACGTATGGGAATGGCGGCATCCTGCCTGGGCTTGGCCCGCTGGGCGCTGGACCAGGCGGTGGACTACGCCAAGGTGCGAAAAACCTTTGGCGTGCCCATTGCCGAGCACCAGGCCATCCAGCTCATGCTGGCCGACAGCGCGATGGACATCTACGCCGCCAAGACCATGATCCAGAACTGTGCCTGGCGCCTGGACAGCGGCCGCGCCGTCACCGCGCAGGTCAGCATGGTCAAGGCATTTTCGACCGAGATGCTGGGGCGCGTGATGGACCGCAGCATCCAGATCCACGGCGGCATGGGACTGACCAACGAGCTGCGCCTGGAAGAGGGCTACCGCTTCGCCCGCGTGATGCGCATCCCCGACGGCACGGGCGAAATCCAGCGCCGCACCATCGCGCGCCAACTGCTGACTGGACAGGCCGACCTGTAGGCTGTGTCGATCCACTGCAAAGCGCAAACCGGAGGCAGATTGACATGATGAAAAAGCACGAAATGAAGGAACACGAACTGTTTGCGGGAGGCCATCGGCTGGCCGCCACCACCTGGGGTGATGTGGGCAACGGGCAGCCGACCATCGTGATGATGCATGGCGGTCTGGACTGCATCACCACCTGGAAAGACCTGCCTCAGGTGTTGGCCGAAGCCAGTGGCTGGCCGGTGCTGGCCTATGACCGGTATGGTTATGGGCGATCCGAGAGTCTGGTGGGTGGGCGCGAGCCCAGCTACCGGCGTGAAGAGGCTGGGCCGGTGCTTGGCGAGGTGTTGGGCCACTTTGGAATCCACAAGGCGTTGATGTTCGGCCACAGTGATGGTGGAGCCATGTCGGTGCTGGCTGCGGCGGCGCATCCTGAGCTGGTATACGGCGTTCTTGCCTGCTCGCCAACCATGGCTATTGATCAGTTCATGGTGGATGCCATGGTCGGCGCGCGGCGCGCGTTTGAGCAAGACGGCTTGCGTGGAAAACTTCAGCGCCACCATGGCGACAGCACCGACGCGATGTTCTGGGGTTGGTACGAGCCCTGGGCCAGCCCGCAGGCACTGCAATGGGATATGAGCGCCGAGGTTGCCGCAGTGCGTTGTCCGGTTTCCGTGTTGTTCGGTAACGACGATGAATATGGCTGGCGGCCCAGCGCGATTTCCTTGTTTCGCCACGGTCTGATGCCGCTTGAAGTGACGGCGCTGCCTGGAATCGGTCACCATCCGCAGCAGCTCGCGCGCGGGGAGACCATGGACATGTTGCAGCGCTTGCTCTGCCGCATGGGGCGCAGCCTCCAGGCCGACAGCGAAAACACAGGCCAATGACGGGCATTGCACAACCCTTGCTTTTCCGCATGTTAGCCTGCGCGCATCAATAAATTGCCGTTAGTGTCGATCAGAGCACGCTTGGCGAGCCAGCATGCCTGCCAGCGGCGAGAGGTCGGTCAGTTCGTCGAGCCGTGCCACCAGGTCGATCAGCTCGTCGCTCTCGTCAGGTATGAGCACGGACTTGACCAGCCGGCGAAACTTTTCCTCCAGGCGCTGCTGCTGCTCCAGCAGGTCGCTGGCCGGGCGCCCACTGTCGTGGCGCTGGCGCAGCACTGTGCCGCTTTGGGTCTCGATCACCACCTCGCTGAGGGTGAGATCCGGGCATTGGGGTGCGAGCAAGACCTGCACCCGATCACGCAGCGCCACCACCTCGGGCGCGTATACGGCTTCGTCACTGAACGCGTCCAATCCGGCGGTGTCGACCCCGGCCAGCGCCATCGCCACCGTGTGGCGCAGACTGAACTTGGCCTCCAGCCCGGTGCGCGGCTCCGCGATGTTGCACACGCCCTCGCAGGCGGAACTGGCACGCACCGTCACGCGACTCACGTCATCAACCCGCAGTGCGTGTTGCAGGCGCAAGTGGCTCGCGGCTTCAATGGCTGCATGTGTGCCATAACAAGCGGCGTGGAACTTGAACAGGTTGTGGCGCAGATGCCAGCCGCCGTTCGGCGTGGCCACAGCCGCTTCCTGCGATGCGGTGCCACCGTGCGTGGCGATGAGGCCTTGCGGACATTCAATCGCATCGGCACGGCTGGTGAAGCCGCGCGCGGCCAACTGGGCGGCCTGCAGGCCGTCGGCACTGGCCCGCCCGGCATGCAGGGGTTTGCACATGGTGCCGAACATCGATTTCAGCCCAGCCGCCATGGTGCTGGCGATGCCCAGCGCGGTCGCCGTGTCGTCGGCATCGAGTTGCAGCAAGCGTGCGCAGGCGGCGGCCGCACCGAGCGTGCCTAGCGTGGCTGTGGTGTGGAAGCCGTTGGAATACTGTGCGTCGCCGCACACTAACCCCAACTGGCACATGGTTTCGTAGCCGGCGGCGAAGGCCGTCATGAAGTCGCGTCCGCTGGCGCCGCGCGATTCGGCCAGGGCGAGCAAGGCCGGGATCAGGACCACCGAGGGGTGGCCGGTGCAGGCCATGTTGACGTCGTCATAGTCGAGTGCGTGTGAGGCCGAGCCATTGATCAATGCCGCTTGCCGGCTGGAGGTCGTCATGGCGTGCCCGACGACGGTGGCCTGGGCATGCCCACCCTGTTCACGGGCTTCTTCGGCCAGCATGTGAACCAGTGGCTCGCACGCGCCAGCCAGCGTCACCCCGATCCAGTCGAGCAGGCATTGCCGGACCCGCAGGCGCACGTCCTCCGGGAGATCGGTGTAGCACAGGGCAGCGCAGCGCGCGGCCAGTTCCCGCGTGATGTCAGCGATTTGGATAGCGGACGACGGTGCGGGTTTTCTGGTTGTGGTCATGCTCATTTCAGTGCCCCTTCCAGACCGGTTTGCGCTTTTCCCGGAAAGACTGCGGGCCTTCCAGGGCATCTTCACTGAGGTAAACGGCATCAAACGCGCGGTTGGAGGCGCGCAGCGCGGCGGTGCGGCCCATCTCGGTGGACAGGCGCACCATTTCTTTGGCCGCGCGCACCGTCAGCGGCGCATTGGCCATGAGCCGGGCCGCCAGCTCTTTGGCCCCTTGCAATGCGTGCCCCTTGGGCATCAGACGGTTGATGTAGCCGAGTTCGTAGGCGCGCTGCGCTGTCAGCGGGTCGCCGGTCATCGCGACTTCCATCAGGATGCGCTGCGGCAGCATGTGGATGACCGGCGAGGCCCACGGCATGCCGCGCCCGACCTTGGCCTCCGTGATGGCGAATTTGGCGGTCTCGTCGGCCACGCACAGGTCGCACATCTGCGAGAGCAGCCAACCGCCTGCATAGGCATAGCCCTGCACGGCAGCGATGACGGGCTTGGTGACCTCGATGTTGTCGCCGAGCACGGCGATGAAGCCCGCTGGCGGGATGCGCAGTTGCGTGTCTGCGGCTTCCACCAGGTCCATGCCGGCGCAGAAATTGTCACCGGCGCCGGTGAGGATGGCCACCTGCGCCTGCCCGTCGGCTTCGAAGCGGCGCCAGACCTCAAAAAAGCCTTCGCGCACGGCGCGATTCAGCGCATTGCGGCGCTCGGGCCGGTTGATGGTGATGACGGCAATGCCGTCGTTCACTTCGTAAAGCAGTTCATTGTTCATGGGGGTGTCTCCTTTTTAAGTTTGTGCCTGTTACCGCGAGCGGCGGGTCTGGGGCATTGGTCTGGCTTGATTCGTTGCCACCTCACGCGATTCCGGTCCCGCACGGTAGCCGAGTGCCCCCGAGATGCTTGCGGCGAGTTCCATCACCAGGTGCTGCAGCGCATCGGCGACGGCGCGACCGCGCTCGATCGGCGCGGCGATGATCAGCGCCGCGTTCACGCGCCCGTCAGGTTCGAAGATCGGGGCCGAAAAGCCGGCCACGTCAGGTGTCACTTCTCCGAATGTGACCGCCACCCCTCTCACCCGGGCTTCCTCGATGATCCGCGCCAGTTGCGCCGGGTCGGTGACCGAGTGCTCGGTCATGGCCCGCAGATCGGCCCGGCGCAGGTAGTCACGCCGCCATGCCTCTTCCTGGAACGCGAGCAGCACGCGCCCGGCGGACGAGGCAAACAGCGGCCGTGTCGTGCCGACTGGCACGGCGTATCGAATCGTCCGGGTGCTCTCGATGATCGGGTTGTAGACAAGCCGATCTGCGGTGCGGTCGATTCTGGCGATCAGGGCGGTCTCGCCGGATCGCGCCACTGCCTCCCGCAGGAAGGGCAGGGCCACAACGTCGAGCGAGCGGGCCGACACCAGAGATGCCCCTAGTGAGAACGCCTCGGGGCCCAGTTCATACAGGTCATTGCTGCGCTGCAGGTAGCCATGCGCCGTGAGGCCGCGCAACAGCGAGAGTACGCTGGTTTTTGGTGCATTCAACGCCAAGCACAACGGGGTCAGGGCCAAGCCAGCAGGACGGTCGGCCAGTATCCGCAGCAGCCGCAGCACGCGGGTCACGGCCATGGGGGAAGCCTCCACGCGGGTATTGATGCCTGTGCATTCGCGCAAGCTGGCCGTGGGCATGTTCATGGAACCGAGGTCTCCTTGTGTTCTGATATGGGAACATTTGTTTGGTAATCAGAATATCGTTAGGATGAACGGCCGTCAATCCGGTTCTTCCTCAGCACTCGGCGCTGAGGCAGCCTGGCATCGAGAAATCAGAGGAGACACAGATGACAAGCCAACACAAGCAGGCAGCACCCGCCGGGCCACTCGAGGGCGTGCGGGTGATTGACCTCAGCGCGGTGCTGATGGGGCCCTACGCCACCCAGATCTTTGGCGACCATGGCGCGGACGTGATCAAGATTGAATCCCCTGAGGGCGACTCGACACGCTGGCTCGGCCCCGGACGCCATCCCGGCATGGGTCCGCTGTTCCTGCACCTGAACCGCAACAAGCGCAGCGTGGCGCTCGACCTCAAATCGCCGGAGGGCGCGGCTGCGATGCGGCGCCTGATCGAAGGCGCCGATGTCTTCGTGCACAACCTGCGCCCGGCCTCCATCGCCCGACTCGGGCTGGACTACGAGAGCATCTCGATGATCAATCCACGCATCATCTGGTGCGGCGTGTACGGTTACGGCGAGGAGGGTCCCTACGCCGGCCGCCCGGCCTATGACGACCTGATCCAGGGGGCGGTCGGCATCGCCGCCTTACAGCAGCAAAGCGGGGCGAGCGAGCCGCGCTACGTGCCGCTGACGATTGCCGACCGCATGGTCGGCCTGCATGCAGCGCACAGCGTGGCCATGGCGCTGTACGGGCGCGAGCGCACCGGACGCGGCTGCCGCATCGATGTGCCGATGTTCGAAACCATGGCCAGCGTGGTGCTTTCGGACCACCTATATGGGCGCACCTTCGAGCTGCCCAGTGGTGACGCTGGCTACGTGAGGCTGTTGTCGCCCGGGCGCCGGCCATACGAAACCAGCGACGGCTACATCTGCGCGCTGGTATACAACGACGGCCACTGGCAGCGTTTTCTGCATGCCATCGAGCGCGACGATTTACGGGTCGATCCGCGCTTCGCCGACTTGGCCAGCCGCACCCGCCACATTGACGAGGTGTACGGCTTTCTGGGCCAGACACTATGCGTGCAAAGCACCGCGCACTGGTTGGCGCTGTTCGAAGACATCGACGTGCCGGCGGTGCCTCTGAACACCGTTGAATCACTGTTGGATGACCCGCACTTGGCGGCGGTGGGCTTCTTTCGTCAGGTCGAGCACCCGAGCGAAGGGGCGATGCGCACCTTTGGCGCGCCGGCGCGCTGGGTAGGTTACGACGTCAGCAAGCTGGCGCCCGCGCCGCGATTGGGGGAGCACACCGAATCGGTGCTGCGCGAATGCGGCTTTGATGCAGTTGCGCTAGCGTCCTTGCTGGTCGGTGGCGCAGCGGTTCCAGTCCTCGCCGATGCGGAGGTGTCAGAATGAGGCTTCCGGCATCAAACGCGACTCGACTGGTCAGCGCGTTGGGCCCCAATTCCGTGGATGGGCAAATGCAAGGATAGCGTTGATGAAGCGGGCTGGAAGATGCTTTTTTGTCGATTGATGACCCTGCCCGTATCGCGTTCATCGACATCCACCCCGACCAGAAGGCGCTCAACGCGGTGCAGTTCTCGTGCAACGCCCACGCTTACTACGCCAGTCTGGGTGTGCGCATCTAGCTCCCGCTCATCGACAACGGAGCGGCCTTCCGCTTAAGAGACTTCGCACAGGCCTGCCAAGAGTTGGGTATTTGTGACCGATTACCAGCTCGTGGCGGTCCCAAACCAGCGGCAAGGTCGAGCGCTTCATCCAGTCGGATCTGAGCGAATGGGCCTATGGCTTCGCTTACCAGAACTCCAGCGAGCACACCGCTGCGTTGGACCATTGGAATCACCACTACAACTGGCATCTTGGGGTTGGAGTTGACCCGATTTCGTGACCTGCTCGGCGGTGTGTTCAAACCGGCCAAGCGCGCAACCTATCCAAACAACACCGGTCTTAGAGATCCAGTACTAACAAATTGGAACGACAACCCGACACACAGATCATCATCGACTTGTTGGCTGCTCGCTCTTGCTGGGTCAGGATGCTGTCCCGGTGATCCACCTCGCCAGCCAGAACTTTGGTTTCGCAAGCACCGCAGATCCCCTCCTTGCAGCTGTAGCTAGGAATGATGCCCGCATCCATCATGGCGTCGAGAATGGTCGAACCAGCCGGCACTTGAATGATTCTCTGACTCCGGCTTAGTTCTACGGTGCAGCCATTTGCATTGAAGGGCGGCGTCCCCACAGGTTCCACGGCGGCGAACCGTTCCAAATGCACGTGGGTGTATCCTAGGCTGTCGCAAGCCTTCTGGAACGCGTCCAGCATGAGGCCGGGGCCGCAGCCATAGAAATGGGTATCGGCCGGGTACGCTGCCAGCAGTGTTAGCAGGTCGGGAGACGCACCGGCTTCGTCATCGAAGTGGTACCGCACTTTGAGCTGGCCTGACTCCATCGATTCCAGCACTTGCAAAAACGCAGCATCCCGGCGGGAACGAGCGCAGTAGAGCAGCTCGGCAGATCGACCCAGCGAAGCCAGTCGATTGAGCATGCACAGCATAGGTGTGATCCCGATGCCCCCTGCCACCAGCACGGAGTGCTGAGCACTTTCTTCCAACGGGAAATTGTTGCGAGGCACCGAGATGTCCAGAACATCGCCCACGCGAATCTTCTCGTGGACATACTTTGACCCGCCACGGCTATGACGATCCTTGAGAACACCCACCACGTAGCGTTGCTTATCGGTAAGCGGGTTCATCAGCGAGTAGCTGCGTACCAAGCCGTTTCCCAGATGAAGATCGATATGTGAGCCAGCGGCATGAGGAGGGAAGACAGTGTCTGGTGTGGCTGGCCTAAACTCGACACTAACAACGCCGGGGGCTTCAAGCCTCATGTTGTAGACAAGTGCAGAAAGCTTGGATGTTGACATTGCGGAGTTCTAGACAAGAAACTTGGGGAACATGTACCCAATAGCTACATGATGTGCAAGCCACCGTCGACCATCAGCGTGGTCCCGGTGATGAAGGAGGCCTCGCTGGACGCTAGCCACACGATGGGCCAGGCGATCTCTTCCGGCGAGGCCCAGCGCCCGATCAGCGAAGTATCCTTGCGCTCGGCCCTAAGCTGCTCGACGCTCTTGCCCTTGTCCAGCGCACGGCCGACGTGAAAGTCGGTCAGCGTGGAGCCGGGGCACACCGCGTTGGCCCGCACGCCGTGGGCCGACTCCTCAAACGCGAGGCTGCGCGTGTAGGCCAGTTGCGCGGCCTTGGTCGCGTCGTACAGCGCCATGCCCTTGCGGCCGGTCACTGCGTAGCAAGACGAGACGTTGACGATGCTGCCCGCGCCCGAACGGCGGAGCGCAGGCAGGGCCGCCGCGCAGTAGTTGGACATGCCCACCAGGTTCACGCCGACCATGGCCTGCCACTCGGCGGGCGTGGCGTCAGCGGCGGCCGAGTAGTTGCGCATGGCGGCGTTGTTGACCAGGATGTCCAAGCCACCGAAATGCGCGGCGCACTGCTGCACGGCGGCGCGCGCGGCGGCTTCATCGGCCACATTGGCGGCCACGCAAAGCACCCGCGCGTCGCGCTGGACCTGCAGGATGGCCTGGCGGGTGCGCTCCAGAGCCTCTGCGTCGGCATCCACCAGCAGCACGGCCGCGCCTTCGCGGCAGAAGAGCGTGGCCGCTGCCGCACCGATACCGGCACCGCCCCCAGTGATCAGCGCGGTCTTCTCAGCGAGTCTGGGTGTGCTCATGTCCGCTCATTCCGCCTTGGCGCCGGTGTCCTTGATGACCTTGCCCCAGCGCACGATCTCGGTGCCGATCCAGTCGCTGAACTGCCTGGGCGAACTCGCGACGATTTCGAACTCCATTTCGTGCAGGCGCTTCTGGATGTCGGGCGAGTTGAGGATGCGCACCATCTCCTCGTGGTAGCGGTTGATGATGGCCGGCGGTGTGCCGGCCGGCGCGAGCAGACCGATCCACGAGGTGGCCTCGAAGTCCTTCAGCCCGGACTCGCTGAGTGTCGGGATGTCCGGCGTGCTCGGGAAGCGCTTCGGTCCGGTGGAGGCCAGCAGCTTCAAGCGCCCCTCCTTCACAAAGCCCTGCACGTTGCCGGGCACGAAGAAACCGGCCTGGATGTTGCCCGCGATCAGATCGGCGACGGCCGGCCCAGCGCCGCGGTAGGGAATGTGCGTCATGCGGAAGTTCGCCCCCGACTTCATCATTTCCATGGTCAGGTGCGAGGCGCTGCCCATGGATACTGAGCCATAACTGTACTTGGTCGGATTGGCCTTGGCCTTGGCGATGAAGTCCTTCACGTCGGTGAAGCCGGCGGCCGGGTTCACCACCAGGTACTGCGGCGATTTCACGGCCAGCGTGATGGGCGCGAGGTCTTTCGTGGGGTCGTACGGCATCTTGTCGAACAGTGTGACGTTGATCGCCAGCGGGCCGTTGTAGCCGATCAGCAGTGTGTGGCCGTCCGGCGCGGCGCGGCTCACCTCGTACGCACCGATGTTGCCACCCGCACCGGGTTTGTTTTCGACCACGAAGGGCTGGCCCAGCACTTCCTGCAGCTTCGGCCCGATGAGGCGTGCGAGCACGTCATTTGTGCTGCCGACGATGGGCACGATGATGCGCACCGGTTTGCTGGGCTTCCAGTCAGATGCGCCCTGCGCCCAGGCGGCGTTGGCCGCGCAGGCCGCGAGCGCGGCGGCCGCCGCGAGTTTCAGGTGGGTTTTCATGTGTGTCTCCGGTGCTGTCTGTTTTGGGGTGGAAAAGGGAAGGCGCTCAAAGGCTGAAGACCGGTTTTTTCGTCGCGTCGGCGAGCTGCTCGCGCGCCCACACAACGGGGTCCTGCTCTTTGGGCAGCAGCACGCCGGCGGGGCGCACGTGCTGTGCGCTCGGGTCCAGCGCGGGCGGGGTCTGGCCATTTGCCAAGCCGAGCGCAGCCTCATGCAGCATGCGGCGCGCCATCACGATGGCCTTGTCGGTGGGCAGCAGCTTTTCGGCCTCGTGGTCCTGGATCGTGCCCATGCTTTCCTGCAGCGAATAGTCCTGCGCGGAGAAGCCGAACACGCCGCTGTAGGAGCGGTCTTCGCGTTGCGCCACGCGGTCCATGCCGTAATCGTTGTCGCGGTTCTGCTTGGGGATGAAGCTGCCCGGCGCTTCGTATTCGACGTGGATGCCCTTACCTTCTTGCATCGCGGTGCGTTCTTCGTCCGTGAGTGGATGGGCAGGCTGCCAGTTGATGCTCCAGGCCCAGCAGCTGTGGTCGTCGATTGGCACCCAGACGTGGCCGCCCAGCGCATGCTCGCCAAACGGCGCGATCAGCGTGAACCAAGGGAACAGCCACTGCGTGATGCGCCAGTAATAGGAATCGGGTTCGCCGTTGCGGCGGCCGAACAGGCTCAGGCCAAAGGGCGTCTGCTCGATCTCGAACTTCACGTTGCCGTCGGCCTTGATGTAGTCCAGCGCCTTCACGCCCTGGTGCATCGGGTCGGTATCCACCTCGTAGCGGTGCACGTAAGAGACGTGTGCGGTGTCGATGCCTCCTTCCATGGCCTGCAGCCAGTTGCTGTACTGCAGGCGCTTGGAGACGTACACATGTTCGGGCGGCAGCGTGCACCACTCCAGCTCGGGCGGCGCGGGCTGCTGGTCGGCTGGGCACATGACGCGCGCGGTTGTCCCGTTGATGAAAGAGAAGAAGGACGGGGTGATCATCAACGTGGGCTCCGTTGGCGGCATCCGCCCGCGCCCCGGCCTCACCTGGTACAACAGCTCGAAGGGAGCCGTGAAAGTGATGACGAAATCCATGGCCGTCGAGCTGGCGCCCGATGGCATCCGCGTCAACCTCATTTCTCCGGTCATGGCGCCCACGGGCCTGCTGAAGGACTTCATGGGTGTGGCTGACACCGCCGAGAACCGGGCGCGCTTTGTTTCGACGATTCCCCTGGGAAGGATGTGCGACCCGGTCGACGTGGCGAACACAGCGACGTTCCTGGCCAGCGAGGATGCGCGCTTCCTGACCGGCATCGAGATGCCGGTGGACGGCGGACGTTCCATCTGACGGCGGCCCGGCATGCACGTCGCTTCTCCCTGGCATCCGGGTGATCGCGCAACATGAGCGACATCATTCTTGAGACACGCCAGCTCACCAAGGAATTCGAGGGCTTCACAGCCGTCAGCAAGGTGAATCTGTCGGTCGTGCGTGGGACCATCCACGCACTGATCGGCCCCAACGGCGCCGGCAAGACCACCTGCTTCAACCTGCTGACGAAGTTCCTCGAGCCGACCTCGGGCACGATCCTTTTCAACGGACTGGACATCACGCGCGAGCAACCGGCGCAGATCGCGCGCCGCGGCATCATCCGCTCGTTCCAGATCTCGGCGGTTTTCCCGCATCTGACGCTGCTGGAAAACGTGCGCCTGGGCCTGCAGCGCGCGCTGGGCACCACCTTCCATTTCTGGAAGAGCGAGACATCGCTCAAGCCGCTCGATGCGCGCGCCCACGCGCTGCTGGCCGAAGTCGGCTTGGAGGACCTGGCCGACGAGCTCACCGTGAACCTGCCCTACGGTCGCAAGCGCGCTCTGGAGATCGCAACCACGCTGGCGATGGAGCCCGAGTTGATGCTGCTCGACGAGCCCACGCAGGGCATGGGTCATGAGGATGTGCACCGGGTCGCCGAACTCATCAAGCGCGTGTCGGCGGGCCGCACCATCCTGATGGTAGAACACAACATGGGGGTGGTCTCAAACATCGCGGACACGATCACCGTGCTGCAACGCGGCGCAGTGCTGGCCGAGGGGTCGTACGCCGAGGTTTCGAACAATCCCGCCGTGATGGAGGCCTACATGGGCACCACCGACGGCCAACTCCAGGGAGCGCACAGATGAGCGCACCGGCACTGGAGATCAAGAACCTGCAAGCCTGGTACGGCGAATCGCATGTGCTGCATGGCGTCGACATGGTGGTGCAACCAGGCGAGGTGGTCACCCTGCTGGGTCGCAACGGCGCTGGCCGCACCTCCACGCTGCGCGCTATCCTGGGGTTGACCGGTTCGCGCAAAGGCTCCATCAAAAGCAACGGGCACGAACTCATTCACCTGCCCACGCATCGCATCGCGCGCCACGGTATCGGCTACTGCCCTGAGGAGCGTGGCATCTTCGCCAGCCTGTCGTGCGAGGAAAACCTGATGCTTCCGCCCACGCTCAAGGACTCGGACAAAGGCATGTCGGTGGCCGACATCTACGAGATGTTCCCCAACCTGGCCGAGCGCCGCCACAGCCAGGGCACGCGCCTCTCGGGCGGCGAGCAGCAGATGCTGGCCGTGGCCCGCATCCTGCGCACGGGGGCCAACCTGCTGCTGCTCGACGAAATCTCCGAAGGCCTCGCGCCGGTGATCGTGCAGGCCCTGGCCCGCATGATCAAGATGCTCAAAAGCAAGGGCTACACCGTGGTCATGGTGGAGCAGAACTTCCACTTCGCGGCGCCGCTGGCCGACCGCTTCTACGTCATGGAACACGGCCGCATGGTCGAGACCTTCGGCGCCGCCGAGCTGGACGCCAAGATGCCGGTGCTCAACGAATTGCTGGGGGTATAGAACACCGTGGGTATCTTCAATCTGTCGAATTTGCCGTTCCCGGCCCTGTTGAGCCAGCTCCTCTTGGGGCTGGTCAACGGGTCGTTCTACGCGATCCTTAGCCTCGGCCTGGCCGTGATCTTCGGATTGCTCAACGTTATCAACTTCGCACACGGCGCGCTGTTCATGATTGGCGCGGTGCTGACCTGGATGGGGCTGAATTACTTCAATATCAGCTACTGGGCGATGCTGGTGCTGGCGCCGGTCATCGCGGGCCTGTTCGGCATGCTCACCGAGCGTCTACTGCTGCGCTGGATCTACAAGCTCGACCACCTCTACGGTCTCTTGTTGACGCTCGGGATCACGCTGCTGATCGAGGGCGTGTTCCGCTCGGCCTATGGCGTCTCGGGCCTGCCCTACGACACGCCCGACGCGCTGCAGGGTGCGACCGACCTGGGCTTCATGATTCTGCCCAACTACCGCGCCTGGGTGGTGGTGGCCTCGCTGAGCATCTGCTTCACGACTTGGTTCGTGATTGAGAAGACCCGGCTCGGCGCTTACCTGCGCGCCGGCACCGAGAACCCGCGGCTGGTGGAGGCCTTCGGCGTCAACGTACCACTGATGATCACGCTCACCTATGGCTTCGGCGTCGCACTCGCGGCCTTTGCGGGTGTGCTAGCCGCGCCGGTGATCCAGGTGTCGCCATTGATGGGGCAGAACCTGATCATCGTCGTGTTCGCGATCGTCGTGATCGGTGGCATGGGTTCGATCATGGGCGCGATCCTGACCGGGCTCGGGCTCGGTGTCATCGAAGGCCTGACCAAGGTGGTCTATCCCGAAGCCTCGTCGACGGTCGTCTTCGTGGTCATGGTGATCGTGCTGCTCATCCGACCGACCGGCCTGTTCGGCAAAGAGAAATGACACGGAACCGATGCACAGAGTCATGAGAAAAATCACACCCGTTGTCTACGTGCTATTGCTGATAGCGCTTGTCGTGGCACCCTTCGTCGGCGCTTACCCGGTGTTCGTGATGAAGCTGATGTGCTTCGCGCTGTTCGCCTCGGCCTTCAACCTGCTGCTTGGTTACACCGGCCTGCTGTCCTTCGGCCACGCGGCCTTTCTCGGCGGCTCGGCCTACGTGGCAGGCCATGCGATGAAGGTCTGGGGCCTGACGCCCGAACTCGGCCTGGCCGCAGGCACGCTGGCCGGCGCCCTGCTCGGTTGGGTCTTCGGCCTGCTGGCCATCCGCCGCCAGGGGATCTACTTCGCGATGATCACGCTGGCGCTGGCGCAGATGGTGTTCTTCATAGCGCTCCAGGCCAAGTTCACCGGCGGCGAGGATGGTCTGCAAGGCGTGCCGCGCGGCCAGCTGTTCGGCCTGATCGACCTGCGCAACGACATCACGATGTACTACGTGTTGCTGGTGATCGTGGTCGCTTCCTTCCTACTGATCGCGCGCACCGTGCGTTCGCCTTTTGGCCAGGTGCTCAAGGGCATCAAGGAGAACGAGCCGCGCGCGCTCTCGCTGGGCTACGACGTGAGCCGCTACAAGCTGCTGGCCTTCGTGATCTCGGCCGCGCTGTCGGGCCTCGCGGGCTCGCTCAAGACGCTGGTGCTGGGCTTTGCCACGCTGTCGGACGTGCACTGGAGCGCTTCGGGCCAGGTGATCCTGATGACGCTGGTCGGCGGCCTGGGCACGCTGTCGGGGCCGCTGCTCGGCGCCACCGTGGTGGTGGTGCTCGAGAACAAGATCGGCGAGTTCGGCCGCCTGCTGGCGCGCCTCACGGGCATCGACTGGTTCAACACCCTGGGCGACTCGGTCACCATGGTCACGGGCCTGATCTTCGTGGTTTGCGTGCTGACCTTCCGGCGCGGGATCATGGGAGAGGTGATCAGCTTCGTACAGAGGTTGCGCGGCCTTCGAACGCGGCACGGCTGACCCCGGGCGATCCGGTGCCGAAGCGGATCAGCGGATAGGCCGGGTTGAGGGTGGTGACCACCAGTTCGCCCACCATGCCGTCGATCACCAGGCCCTCGCGCGCCGTGGTCTCGTACGCCACCATGCCCAGGTCGGCGGTGGCGTAGCTCTGGTACACGGCCAGGCCGCGCATGGTGAACCAGTCGCGCAGGCTGGGCGGAAACGCTTCGCCACCGACCACCGCCTTGCGCAGGCTGCCGATGTCGCTGCCGCCCTCGAGCGCCTTTTCCACCAGGATGCGCAGGAAGCTCGGTGTGCCGGTGTAGCCATCGGGCTTGAGTTCGGCAATCGCCTGCAGTTGCTGCTCGGTCTGGCCAGTGCCGGCCGGAAACACGCTGCAGCCCACCGCATGGGCGCCGGACTCCAGGATGAAGGCGCCGGGCGTCATGTGGTAGCTGAAGGCGTTGTGCACCAGGTCGCCCGCGCGAAAGCCCGCGGCGAACAGGCAGCGGCCCGCGCGCCAGTAGTCGCGCGTCGCACCCTCGGGTTCGTAGATGGGGCCGGGCGACGAGAACACGCGCGGCATCTGCGGCCCGCGCACCAGCGTGGAGAAGCCGCCGAACACGTCGGCAGCGCGCTGCGCCTTCTGGCGCTCGAACAGCTCGTGCTTGCGCGTGACCGGCGGGCGGGCCAGAGCGGAGCGGCTGTTCACCGCCGGCGCGTCCACGCCGCGCAGGATCTCGGCGAAGGCCGCACTGTGCCGTTGCGCATGCGCGACCTGGACCGCCAGCGCGGCCATCTGTTCGGCTTCGCGTTGCGCGGGCGATCGGGTTTCAAGGGCGTCGAAGAATTCGTTCATGGCGGTGTGTGCGTGTGAAGGGGCGGGTGTGGGTCAGGCCAGCCAGCGCTTGCGGCGTTTGTAGCTTTTCACGTCCTTGAACGACTTGCGTTCACCACCGCCCATGCCGAGGTAGAACTCCTTGACGTCCTCGTTGTTGCGCAGCTCGCTGGCGAGGCCGTCCATGACGATGCGCCCGGACTCCATGATGTAGCCGTAGTCGGCGTACTTCAGCGCCATGTTGGTGTTCTGCTCGGCCAGCAGGAAGGTGACCTTCTCCTTCTGGTTGAGGTCTTTCACGATCTCGAACACCTCTTCGACGATCTGCGGCGCCAGGCCCATGGAGGGCTCGTCGAGCAGCATCACGCTGGGGTTGGTCATGAGCGCCCGGCCGATCGCGCACATCTGCTGCTCGCCGCCCGAGGTGTAGGCCGCCTGGCTGGTGCGCCGGGTCTTCAGGCGCGGGAAGTAGTTGTAGACCTTCTCCAGGTTGCGCGCGACCTCGGCCTTGTCCTTGCGGGTGTAGGAGCCGGTCATGAGGTTTTCTTCGATGGTGAGGTGGGCGAAGCAGTGCCGCCCCTCCATCACCTGCACCACGCCGCGCTGCACCAGGTCGGAGGTGCTGAGGTTCTCGATGCGCTCACCGCGCAGCTCGATGCTGCCCTTGGTGACTTCGCCGCGCTCGGCCTTGAGCAGGTTGGAGATGGCGCGCAGGGTGGTGGTCTTGCCGGCACCGTTGCCCCCGAGCACGGCGGCGATCTTGCCCTCGGGCACGTTGAGCGAGACGCCCTTGAGCACAAGGATGACGTGGTTGTAGATGACCTCTATGCCGCTGACGTTGAGAACGATGTTGGGGGTGCTCATGAGATGTTCCTTGACGACCATTCGCAAGACGCGGCACGCCGGTCTTGCGAATGATGCCGCGAAAGAATGGACCCACCGAGAGGCACCGCCGGGCCGGCTTTGCCGGACGGCCAGTGCCGCCCCCTTGAGGGGGCCGCGCAAAGCGCGGCGAGGGTATTCCTTCTCTGCGGCGGGGGTGCCCTTAGCTCTGGCAATCGGCGCCAGTGCGGCGGGTCAACTTCTTCTCGGCCGCGTACTTGTCGGCGGCCGCCTTAATCAGGGGATTGAGCACCGCAGGATCCGCATGCAGCCAGTCGGAACTTACCTCCCACTTGGACCCGTTCCACGTGTAGGCCCGCGCCGCCGAGGGACCCATGTGGTCCTTGCAGGTGGTGGCCAGGGGTTGCATCACATCCGCAATGCCGAGCTCTGCGAGACGCTTGTCGTCGATCTGCAGGTTCTCGTATCCCCATCGGGCCTGGGCGGGTGTCATCACTTGGCCCTTGCCAAACTTCTCCTGCGCTCGGCGCACACCTTCCACCGCCACCATGGCGTTCATCAGGCCACGCATGTACAAGGCCTCGCCCACCTCTTCCTTCGGGCCGGAGCCCTGGCCCTTTGCGTGCAGCTTCTCACGCACCTCTTTGGCGATGGCGGAGTCAAACCCCGGGCCAGGCAGCATGAGCACGGCGCTGTAGCCTGCGGCACCCGGTACTTCCTTCACATCGGAGTCGGAGCCGGACGGCCAGACACCGATCACATGGTCACGCGGGAAGCCGGTGGACTGCGCCTCTTTCAGCGCGGTGGAGTTCATCACACCCCAACCCCAGAGCAGCACGAAGTCCGGGCGCGCGCGGCGGATCTGCAACCAGGCGGCCTTCTGGTCCACACCAGGATGCGACACCGGAATGGCGATCAATTCAAAGTCGTGCATCTTGGCGCGTGCAGTTACCACGGTGATCGCCTCCTTGCCATAGGGGCTGTCGTGGTACAGCAGGGCGATCCTCTTGCCCTTGAGCTTGTCGAGGCCGCCCACCTTCTGTGCGACATACTGGACCTGCGTATCGGCCGAGGTCCAGTGGCTGCCCCCGATGGGGAAGCTCCACTTGAACACCTCGCCGTCAGCACTTTCGCTCAGACCGTAGGCTGGCGTGAGTATGGGCATGCCATCGGCAATGCCGCGCTCCGTCAGGGCCAGCGTGATACCCGTGGACATGGTCTGAAACACCGTGGCGCCGCCGCTCTTACCCTTCAAGCGTTCGTAGCACTCCACGCCGCGATCAGTGGCGTAACCGGTTTCGCATTCTTCCCAGGCGATACGCACGCCGTTGATGCCACCCTTGATGTTGGCAAGTTTGAAGTAGTCGACGAAACCGTTTGCCCAAGGTGATCCGCTAGGCGCATACGGGCCAGTGCGGAAGGTGAGCAAGGGGAAATTCTGTTGTTTCTCTTGGGCGATGGCGTTGGTCGACATGCTCGGGGCGAGCAAGGCCAATACCGTCGCGAGTGTCGCGCAGGCATTCTTCATAGTATCTCCAGATGTTGTGTGGGTTTCGCGTGGCCGGGTTAGTGACCCACTAGGGAGTCAGTGAGGAAATGGCCAGATCCTCAACTTTTGTTTTCCGAGTGACCAGAGCTTGGCCAGGCCGTGGGGTTCGACGATGAGGAACCAGACGATGAGGGCGCCAAAGACCATGAACTCGGTGTGGGAGACGGCGGCGGTGGAGATCTCCACGCCCACGAGTGCGCCCGCGGCGGGCAGGAACTGGTTCAAGAAGATGGGCAGCACGACGATGAAGGCCGCGCCGAAGAAGCTGCCCATGATGGAGCCCATGCCGCCGATGATGACCATGAAGAGCAGCTGGAAGCTGCGGTCGATGGAGAAGGCCGCAGGCTCCCAGGAGCCCAGGTGCACGAAGCCCCACAGGCCCCCGGCCACGCCGATGATGAAAGAGCTCACCGCAAAGGCGCTGAGCTTGGCGTACATCGGGCGGATGCCGATCACCGCGGCAGCCACGTCCATGTCGCGAATCGCCATCCACTCGCGCCCGATGGCCGAGCGCACCAGGTTCTTGGCCAGCAAGGTGAAGACCACCAGGAAGCCCAGGCAGAAGAGGTACTTCTCCACCGGGGTGTCGATGGTCCAGCCCAGCACCGCGAGGTTGGAGACCGAGACCGAGCCCGAGGCGGTGTTGTTGGTGAACCAGCCGATGCGCAGGAACGCCCAGTCGCAGAAGAACTGCGCGGCCAGCGTGGCCACGGCCAGATAGAGCCCTTTGACGCGCAGGCTTGGAATGCCGAAGAACATGCCCACCAGGGTGGCGAAGAAGCCCCCCGAGAGCAGGGCGATGATCACCGGCATGCCGTCGATGCGCACGTAGGTGTTGTAGGCCATGTAGGCGCCCACGGCCATGAAGGCGCCCGAGCCCAGGCTGATCTGCCCGCAGTAGCCCACCAGGATGTTCACCCCCAGGGCGGCCAGCGCCAGGATCAGGAAGGGGATCAGGATGGCGCGGAACATGTACTCGTCGGCCAGCATCGGCACGCCGATGAAGGCGAAGGCGATGAAGGCCAGGATGACCCAGCGGTCCTGCGCGATCGGGAAGATCTGCTGGTCGGCGCGGTAGGAGGTCTTGAACTGACCGTTTTCTCTGTAGAACATGTGTGTCCCGTTGGTTGTTCAGTTGGGGTCAGAGCACATTTGCTGCGCAAATCGTGATCTGACCCACAAGGTATTCAGACTCGGTCAATGATCTTTTCGCCGAACAAACCTTGCGGGCGAAAGAGAAGAAAGACGAGCGCGAGCACATAGGCAAACCAGATCTCGATGCCCCCGCCCACATAGGGGCCCAGATACACCTCGGAGAGCTTCTCGCCCACGCCGATGATCAGGCCGCCGATGATGGCGCCGGGCACCGAGGTCAGGCCCCCCAGGATGATCACGGGCAGGGCGCGCAGGGCCACCGTGGTGAGCGAGAACTGCACACCCAGCTTGGAGCCCCAGATGATCCCGGCCACGAGAGCCGTGATGCCGGCGACGAACCAGACGATGACCCAGATGCGGTTCAAGGGAATGCCGATGGACTGCGCGGCCTGGTGGTCGTCGGCCACCGCGCGCAGGGCTCTGCCGGTGGCTGTCTTCTGGAAGAACAGGGAGAGCACGGCCACCAGCAGCGCGGCCACGCAGGCCGCGTAGACGTCTTCGAGGTTGACCAGCACGCCACCTTCGAAGGTGCCCTCGAACAGGAAGATCGGGTCTTTGGGCATGCCCACGTCGATCTGGTAGATGTCCGAGCCAAAGATGGTCTGACCCAGTCCGTCCAGGAAGTAGGTGATGCCCAGCGTGGCCATCAGCAGCGTCACACCTTCCTGGTTGACCAGGTGGCGCAGCACCAGGCGCTCGATCAGCCAGGCCAGCACGAACATGAGGGCGCCGGCCAGCACGAAGGCGATCAGGTTGCCCAGGAACTTGTCTTCAATGCCCAGCCAGCCCGGCACCCAGCCCGAGAAGCGCGCCATGGCGAGAGCCGCGAACAGCACCATGGCGCCTTGCGCGAAGTTGAAGACGCCGGAGGCCTTGTAGATGAGCACGAAGCCCAGGGCCACCAGTGAATACAGCATGCCGGCCATCAGGCCGCCGAAAAGAGCTTCAAGAAAAAATGCCATGGTTGTTCTCGCTCAGTGGCTGGTGCCGAGGTAGGCGCTGATGACCTCCTCGTTGTTGCGGACTTCTTCGGGCGTGCCGTCGCCGATCTTCTTGCCGTAGTCCAGCACCACCACGCGGTCGGAGATGTCCATCACCACGCCCATGTCGTGCTCGATCAACACGATGGTGGTGCCGAACTCGTCGTTCACATCGAGGATGAAGCGGCTCATGTCCTGCTTCTCCTCCAGGTTCATGCCGGCCATGGGTTCGTCCAGCAGCAGCACCTGCGGCTCCATCGCCAGTGCGCGGCCCAGGTCCACCCGCTTTTGCAGGCCGTAGGGCAGCTGCCCCACCGGCGTCTTGCGGTGCGCCTGGATCTCCAGGAAGTCGATGATGTGTTCGACGAACTCGCGCTGCGCTTCTTCTTCCTTCTGCGCCCCACCGATGCCGAAGGGGTTGCGGAACGCCTGCGCAAAGAGGTTGCTCTTGATGCGCAGGTTGCGCCCGGTCATGATGTTGTCGATCACGCTCATGCCCTTGAAGAGCGCCAGATTCTGGAACGTGCGCGCGATGCCCATCTCGGCCACCTGGCGGCTGTTCATGTGCTTGAAGGTCTGGCCCCGGAAGCTGATCGAGCCTTCCTGCGGCTGGTACACGCCGTTGATGCAGTTGAGCATGGAGCTCTTGCCCGCGCCGTTGGGCCCGATGATGGCGCGCACCTCGTGCTCGCGCACGTTGAAGCTGATGTCGGTGAGCGCCTTGACGCCGCCGAACCGAAGGCTGATGTTGTGGACGTCCAGGATGACGTCGCCGATCTTTTTGCTCATGGTGTGTGGGGCTTCAGGCTGCGGCTTTCACCGGGGCAAATGTCTTGGCGTCACCCAGCTTCAGTGTCGCGCTGACCGAGCCGCTGCGCCCGTCCTCGAACTTCACCTGGGTTTCGATGTACTGCTCGGTCTTGTCGCTGTAGAGCGCATCGACCAGCGCGGCATAACGCTCGCTGATGAAGCCGCGTCGCACCTTGTTCGTGCGGGTGAGTTCACCGTCGTCGGCGTCCAGTTCCTTGTGCAGCACCAGGAAGCGGCTGATCTGGCTGCCCGCGAGCAGTTCGTCGCGGCTGAGGTCGGCGTTGACCTTCTCCACGCAGTCTCGGATGAGTTCGTACACCTCGGGTTTTTGCGCCAGGTCGGTGTAGCCGGCGTAGGAGAGGTTGCGCCGCTCGGCCCAGTTGCCCACCGCATCGAAGTCGATGTTGAGCATCACGCATACGCGCTCGCGCTTGTCGCCCAGGGCCACGGCTTCCTTGATGTACGAGAAGAACTTCAGCTTGTTCTCCACGTACTTGGGCGCGAACATGGCGCCATCAAACTCACCGCCCATGATGCGGCCCACGTCTTTCACGCGGTCGATGATCTTCAGGTGGCCCGAGGCGTCGATGAAGCCGGCGTCACTCGTGTGGTACCAGCCGTCGGCCGTGAGCACCTCGGCGGTGGCGGCCGGGTTCTTGTAGTAGCCCTTCAGGAGGCCGGGGGACTTCACCAGGATCTCGCCGGACTCCGAGAGCTTGATCTCCACGCCTTCGCAGGGCACACCCACGGTGTCGGCGCGCGCTTCGTGGTCGGGCTGCAGGCAGACGAAAACGGCGGTCTCGGTGGAGCCGTAGAGCTGCTTCAGGTTGATGCCGATGGAGCGGTAGAAGCTGAAGAGGTCGGGACCGATGGCTTCGCCTGCGGTGTAGGCCACGCGCACGCGGCTCATGCCGAGGTTGTTGCGCAGCGGGCCGTAGACCAGCCAGTCGCCCAACTGGTATTTGATGGCGTCGACCAGGCCGATGGACTTGCCGTCCATGCGCGTGGGGCCCACGCGGCGCGCCACGTCCATGAAGTAATGGAACATGCCGCGCTTCAAGGCGCCGGCGTCTTCCATGCGGATCATCACGCTGGTGAGCAGGCCTTCGAACACCCGGGGCGGGGCGAAGTAGTAGGTCGGGCCCACTTCCTTCAGGTCGATGGTGACCGTGGCGCCGGATTCGGGGCAGTTCACCACGTAGCCAGCCACCAGCCACTGCGCGTAGGAAAAGATGTTCTGTCCGATCCACGCCGGTGGCATGTAGGCCAGCACCTCGTCGGCGGGGGTGAGCTTGTCGAAGCGCGCACCCACGTCGGCGCGGTTGATCAGCGTGTGGTGGGTGTGCACCACGCCCTTGGGGTTGCCGGTGGTGCCGCTGGTGAAGAACATGGCGGCCACGTCGTCGGGCCGGCAGGCGGTCACTTGATCACGAAACAGCTGTGGGTGGGCTTTGGCGTGCGCCTGGCCGGCGGCGATCAGCTCTTCCATGCCGCCCAGGCCAGGCTGGTCGTAGTTGCGCAGGCCACGCGGGTCGTCGTAGTAGATGTGGGAGAGCTGCGGGCAGCGGTCGCGGATCTCCAGCATTTTGTCGACCTGCTCCTGGTCTTCCACCACGCAGAAGCGCACATCGGCGTTGTTGATCGGGAAGACGCATTCGCCACCCACCGTGTCCTGGTAGAGCGGGATCGGAATGGCGCCCAGCGACTGCGCGGCCAGCATGGTGGCGTAGAGCCGGGGCCGGTTGGCACCGATGACGACCATGTGTTCGCCACGCAGGAGCCCGGCCTGGTGCAAACCGCAAGCCAGGGCCTCGACCAGCCGGGCCATGTTGCTCCAGCTGGTGGTCTGCCAGATGCCGTATTCCTTCTCGCGCATGGCCGGCAGCTCACCGTGCTCGGCCGCCTGGGCCAGCAGCAATTGGGGGAAAGTCGTGTTCACAGCACTTCTACCTTGGCAGCGCGGGCGTCGAGGGAGCCTGTCGCGGCGCGTTCGACAGCGGCACGCAGCGCGCTGTCTTGCTCCAGGGTCAGCACGCCCTTGCAATAGGTCCATTGCTCGGCGCTCAACGGGGCGCCCAGTTCAATGGCCTCTATCAATCGCAGCAGCGCCAGCCGCCGATGCTTGAACTGGATGCTGCGATCCAGCAGCGCCAGCGCGATGGCCTGGCTCTGGAGCCTGAGCGCGGGTGCGGCGTCCGCACCCCTCCCTGCCCGTGCGAGGCGTTTGAGAGAACGCACCCGCTGTCGGCCTCCGCCATGGATTGGCTCTCCGGACGGGGCGCTCATCACAGCTTTACGTTCACCGGCGCTTCGACGGATTTGTCCAGCACGTAGACCGTGCCGTGCAGCATCGCGATGTGCTCGCCGTCGCGTGCCCGTGTGATCTTCACCTGGTAGCTACCGATCTTGCGTGAGCGCGACACCTCGTAGGCATGCGCCACCAGCCACTCACCTTCCTCCACCGCGGTGGAGATGCTCAGTTGCCCGTCCACCAGGGTGGCGATCTTGCCGTACGAGTTGCAGGCCAGACCGAGCGCCATGTCGCCAAGCGCGAAGAGCGCTCCGCCGTGGCACCGATCGTTGAAATTCATGTGCTTGCGCATCACCTTCATGCGCAGCGTGGTGCTGCCCATTGATGCCGCCACCAGTTCGATGCCGAGCAACTGAGCCATGTTGTCGCCCGCAATGCATCTGGAAACCAGGCTGTAGGCCGTCTTGGCGCCACCTGCCGCGTGGCGTCGACCACGCTCGCTTCGGGCATCGAGCCAGTCCACCAGCGCATCCGTGCCTTCTTCGCTGGGGGCGGACACGCTTTTGACCGCCGGTGTCGCGGCCTGCGAGCGCCGCAGCGTCAGCATGGCCAGCAACTCGGACTCGGTCTTTCGCGCATCGGGAAGATCGGCCTTGGTCACGACGAAGATGTCGGCAATCTCCAGCACACCCGCCTTGATCGCCTGCACATCGTCGCCGAGGCCGGGCGGGCAGACTACGACACGGGTGTCGGCAAAGCGCGTGATCTCAACCTCCGACTGACCCGCACCCACGGTCTCGACGATCACCACATCGAAACCCGACGCGTCGAACAGGTCGATGACATCCCCGGCCGCCATCGACAGGCCCCCGAGATGTCCGCGAGACGCCAGCGAACGGATGAAGACACCGTCATCGCTCTGTCGCTCGCCCATGCGGATGCGGTCACCCAGGACCGCGCCCCCCGTGAACGGGCTGGAAGGATCGATGGCCACGACAGCCACCGTCTTTCCCTTTTTCCTCAGGCCCTTGATCAGCACCGACACCAGCGTGGACTTCCCTCCACCGGGCGGTCCGGTGACGCCGATGACATGCGCGCGGCCCTGGGACGCCGCGATGGCGCGGCGCACCTCGTAGGCCATCTCGCCGCCGTTTTCCAGCGCGCTGATGGCCAGAGCGATCGAGCGCCGATCGCCACCCAGCGCCTTTTGAATGGACATGTTGCTCACGGTGTTCACACCACTGTCAATGGTTGACCGAAACCGAGTTCCTTGCGCAGGGTGCCGCAGATCTCGCCGTGGGTGGCGCCGACCTCCGCGGCTGCCACCACGTGCTCGAAGACGTTGGACTTGGGCGTGTTGGCCGACTTGGCCAGGGCGCTGATCGCCTTGTCGACGTCCGCGCTGGAACGTGATTTCTTGAAGTCGGCCAGGCGACCCAGGTAGGACTGCATGCGCGCCGCGTCGGGGTATTCCAGCGAGGGATACGTGGCGGGGTCCTCCTCGACCTGGTAAGCATTGACGCCCACGATGGTCTGCTCGCCAGCGTCGACCTTCTTCTGGAAGGCCAGTGCGGACTCGCCGATCATGCGCTGGACGATGCCCTTTTCAACAGCCTGGTACATGCCACCGGCCTCTTCGATCATCGAGATGATCGCGTTGATTTTGGTTTCCATGTCGTTCGTGAGCGACTCCACGTAGTAAGAGCCGCCCAGCGGATCGATGACGTCCGTGAGGTGGGCCTCTTCCCGCAGGATGTTTTGCGTGGCCACCGCGATGCGGGCGGCTTCGGCGGTGGGCGTGGAGAACACCTCGTCGTAGCCGTCCGTGTGCAGTGACTGCAGGCCACCGAAGATGCCGGCCATCGCCTGTGTTGTGACCCGGGCGACGTTGTTGAGCGGCTGCTGGCGGGTCAAGTCCACGCCCGAGGTTTGTCCGTGGAACTTGAAGCGCCAGGAGCGCGGATCCTTGGCGCCGAAGCGCTCACGGCACAGCTTGGCCCAGATGCGTCGACCGGCGCGGAACTTGGCCACCTCTTCGAAGAAACTCACCGAGACGTCGAAGAAGAAGGTGAAGCGCGGGAGGAACTGGTCGGGGTCCATGCCGGCGGCGATGCAGTCTTCCGCGTACTGGATGCCCGAGCAGAGCGTGAAGGCCATGGCCTCGGCCGGGGTCGCGCCCGCCTGCTGCATGTGCTGCCCGACGATGGACAAGGGGTTCCAGCCCGGCACGTGCTTGTTCACGAAAGAGATGTGGTCCACGATGACCCGGCGCGCGCCTTGCAACGCCAGGCGGAAGAACATGTGGTTGGCGACGAAGTGCGAGATGCAGTCGCTCTGGTTAGAGGTGCCCGTGATTTTGGTCCACGGCACGCCGCGACGCTTGGCCACCGCCAGCTCGAAGGCCAGCAGCGTAAAGGGCGAGGGATCGTTCATGGCGGTGGAGAGATCACCGATGGGCACGCCATCGAGGGCGACCCGCATGTCTTCCACGTGGTTGATCACGGTGCCGCACGTGCCCAGCAATTCCGACGGCACATCATCTGCGTCGTAGCCTCGGAACACCGAGTTGCAGGGGATGAGCGACAGCGCGGACGCGCCGAGGTCGAGCATCTCCTTGACGCGCAGGTTGTAGTCCTCGGGCACGCCCAGTCCGACGAGCTGGCGCTGCGACCAGCTGCGACCCCGGTACATGGTCGAGTAGATGCCTCGCGTGTACGGGTACTGGCCGGGATAGCCCAGTGATTCCTCGAAAGGCGCACCGTTGTGGTCCTGCGGCGTATACAGCGGCTTGATGCCAATCCCGGAGCGGTTGTAGGTGGTGGTGTTGCCCACCACTCCCTTGGCGAACTCGGCTTCCCATCGTGCGTGGTCGCTCATGTCGACGCTCCTTGCATGCTGCGCCGCTTCTCGGACAGCGCGCGCACGGACACCACAACATCGTCCAGCGACGCGCCGGGATGAAACACCTGGGCGACGCCGCTCGCCAGCAACATCGTTTCGTCTTTGGCGGGTACGATGCCGCCGACGATGACCTGCACATCGGACATGCCGGCCTCGCGCAGCGCGGACAGCAGCTTGGGGACGATGAGGTGGTCGGTGGCGAGCGACGAGATGCCGATGACGTCGGCGTCCTCTTCCATCGTCAGCTTGACGACGGTGGGTATCTCCTGCCAGGGCGGGGTGTAGATCACCTCCATGCCCGCGTCGCGGAGACAGGCGGCGATGACCCGGCTGCCCCGGTCATGCCCGTCAAAACCAATCTTTGTCACGATCACCCTAGGGGGACGTTCAGCCATCTTGCATTTCCTTCACTAGCCCCACAAACTTTCGCGCGAGAACGCGTGGGGAATCGCGTCCATCGGGGTTGAACCACAGCGTCGCCCAGTTGAGCGCGCCAATCAACATCAGACGAAGGGCACGTCGGTCCGTACCCGCGGGGAGCGGCAGTTGCGCCACGACTTTGCGAAACACTTGCTCGTAGCTTTCGCGCAGTTCCCGCAGACGGTCTGCGGCCTGGGGAATGTCGTCAGGCAGCACGCGGATCAGGACCTGGGCGTAGTCGCTGTCACGCAGAACCGCTTCCAGATGGGCCTTGCACAGCGTCTCCAGGCGTGTCCACGGATCCGTGTCCTTGGCCACGGCTTCGGCGGTCGCCTCCTCCAGCGCCAGCACGCCCGCCTGATAGACAGCGATCAACAACTCTTCCTTGGACGGGAAGTGGTAGTAGAGCGAGCCCGGCTTCATATCGACTTCGAGAGCTATTTCTCGCATGGAGGTTGCTGCGTATCCGCGGCGTGCGAAGAGCCGGGCCGCGGCATCCAGAAGTTCTGGCAAGCGGTTGTCGGTTCTGGGAGGCCGAGCCAGTTTGGTGGTATTCATGAATAGCGAACGTTCGTTTGGTATAGTGTGAGACAGAAAAAATACGATGTCAACGATGTGGGCCAAAAGATTCCCACAACGCAGATGATATTTTGTGCACATCGGCGCAGCCGGTGGATGCGCTGCTCACAGCTCAAAACACCCTATGGAGATGCAGATATGCAATTGCCCGGCCTCAACTTCCAGCTCGGCGAAGACATCGACGCCCTGCGCGACGCGGTGCGCGACTTCGCCCAGGCCGAGATCGCCCCGCGCGCCGGCGAGATCGACCAGAGCGACCAGTTCCCCATGGACCTGTGGCGCAAGATGGGCGAACTCGGCGTGCTCGGCATCACCGTGAGCGAGGAATACGGCGGCGCCGGCATGGGCTATCTGGCGCACATGATCGCCATGGAAGAAATCTCGCGCGCTTCGGCCAGCGTGGGCCTCTCGTACGGCGCGCACAGCAACCTGTGCGTGAACCAGATCCGGCGCAACGGCAGCGAGGCGCAGCGAGCCAGGTACCTGCCCAAGCTCATCAGCGGCGAACACGTGGGCGCGCTGGCCATGAGCGAGCCCGGTGCGGGTTCGGACGTGATCAGCATGAAGCTCAAGGCCGAGGACAAGGGTGGGTACTACCTGCTCAATGGCAGCAAGATGTGGATCACCAACGGGCCGGATGCCGACACCATGGTGGTTTATGCCAAGTCAGAACCTGAAATGGGGGCCCGTGGCGTCACGGCCTTCATCGTCGAAAAGGGCATGAAGGGGTTCAGCACCGCGCAGAAGCTCGACAAGCTCGGCATGCGCGGCAGCCACACCGGCGAGATGGTGTTCAACAACGTCGAGGTGCCGGTCGAGAACATCCTGGGTGGCCTGAACAACGGCGCCAAGGTGCTCATGAGCGGTCTGGACTACGAGCGCGCCGTGCTCACCGGCGGGCCCCTGGGCATCATGCAGGCGGTCATGGACAACATCGTTCCCTACATCCACGACCGCAAGCAGTTCGGCCAGAGCATCGGCGAGTTCCAGCTGATCCAGGGCAAGGTGGCCGACATGTACACCGTGCTGCAGGCCGGGCGCTCGTTCGCCTACACGGTGGCCAAGAACCTCGACCTGCTGGGCGCCGAACACGTGCGCCAGGTGCGCAAGGACTGTGCGTCCGTCATCCTGTGGTGCGCCGAAGAAGCCACCAAGATGGCCGGCAACGGCATCCAGATCTTTGGTGGCAACGGTTACATCAACGAGTACCCGCTGGGCCGCCTGTGGCGCGACGCCAAGCTCTACGAGATCGGCGCCGGCACGAGCGAGATCCGCCGCATGCTGATCGGCCGTGAACTGTTTGCCGAGACCTGCTGAGAGAGAGCCCACCTCTCGTACTACACGCGCCAGGTGGAAATTCCAAAATGGTGCTCGGTGGTGCTCGGTGGCGCTCGACAGGTGTGGGATGACGTTTCGCTGGCGGGCATACCGCCACAAGGCGAAGACGCTACAGATCGAGGAGTCCATCAGGGGGATCTTCTCCAAATCAGCCGCCCTGCTTCGCGCACTATATTGCTGTCGATAAGATATATTTACCGAGACCTATCGGTCCACCAAGCCCGGAGAGGTGGTCGCTTTGTTGTGGCTACAGAGCACCACCCATGCGCCTGCCCATGTTCCAGAAAACTCCCCGCCCCGGTCGCAGAAACTGATCGATGTGAAGTCGTACGCAGTTTTCTTTGCGGGACTTTTGCGGGACTGGGCTCTGAAATACATGTCAAAACAGGGTGGTTGCATGGCGTACACGTCGGTGAACTCTGCAAAGGTCCAGCGGCCATGGGTCTGCAGGGCGTTGACGCCGGGCAACCAGCGGGTTTCCATGGCAGCCTTCTTGTCTTTGGCGTCTTCGCCCCGGTAGCCCTTGATTTCCACCACGAGGTTGAGCAGGTCGTCCTCGCCGCGCCCGTCGTCGATGCGCAAAATGAAGTCGGGCCGGTAGCGGCGCGTTTCAGCGCCCACGAGGTAGGGCACTTCAAAGCCCAGGTTGTGGTTCTTCACGTAGCTACGCACCTGAGGATGAGATTCGGCTGCGCGGCAGAACTCGGCTTCCCAGTCGCTGTCCATGATCAGCCAGTTGAGGTGGCAGTGTTCGCTGCTGGCTTCCCAACGGTCGGTCTTGGTGGTTGTGAAGTTCACATGGGCGGTGGTGCCGACCGGGTTGTACGGGTCGAGCACGGCCTGGATCTGGCTGCTGCCTTTTTCGATGCTGGCGCGGTCGATGGCCTGCTTGATGCGTTCGCAGGCGCGGTCGGCCAGCTCCAAGTAGCAGAGCTGGGCGGGGTAGGTGTCGCCTTTGCAGTCGAGGTGGTCGTCCAGCCACTGCTTGACGATGCGCTTGAGCTGGCCGAACAGGTGCAACTTGGGCTCTTCGCCAGGGTCGCGGAACTTGCTGTAGAGCAGATGCTTGGTCAGGTGCATCAGCAGGGTGGAGGTGCGCATGTCGCGCGTGTGGGCCAGGGTAAGGTTGACGCCCTCGCCAATGATCCCTTCTTGCCGGGTGATGGACGGGCCAACCAGTTCTGGCGTGAGCACGAGCCTGGAGTCGGCGTTGAAAACGGCACCGATGGTTTCTTCGGGCAGCACGACGCGGTAGCCCTGCACGCGGGGGAAGCGGATCTCGTGCGAATCGCGTTCGGGCTTGACGGCCTTGACGGTGACGGTGACGCGCGGCTTGAGCGGTTTGGCAATGGCGGGTTCGGCATTGAAGTCGAACGGGATGCCGAGAACATCTGCGTATTCCACGTCGAACAGGCCATCGGCGTTCAGTTCATACGACTGGCGTCGCAGCGCTCGGCCAATGACCTGCTCGCACAGCAGCTGGGTGCCGAAGGCGCGCACGCCCAGCACGTGGGTGACGGTGTTGGCGTCCCAGCCTTCGGTGAGCATGGAGACGGAGACAACACAGTGGATGGACTCGCCCAGGCGGCCGGGCTTGCCCACGGTGTTCATGACTTCACGTAGCAGCTCGGCGTCAGTGATCTTGTCGGCGGCTTGGCGGTCGCCCGTGCGTTCGATGATCTCGCGGCGGAAGTGTTCGATCTCCGGCCCGGCCATGCTGCGGAAGTTGTCGTCCAGCGCTTCGCCGCTTTCCAACTGCTCGCTGTCAATCAAAAGGGTGCGTGGGCGGGCCAGAGGCTGGCCGTTTTCATCGAAGTTGCGAAACAGGGCGAGGCGGCCGTTTTCGAGCTGCTCGGTGCCGTCTTCGTTGCGGCGCATGAAGCCGGAGATGTAGTCGTACACCAGCTTGGAGGTGGAGGTGTTGTTGCACACCACGATGAAGCAGGGCGGCACGTGAATGCCAGCGTCTTGCCATACTTCGTAGGTCTTTTCGTAGTGGCCGTACAGCGCGGACAGGGCGGTCTGCAGCTTGGTGGGCAGCTTGAGCGGGTCCAGCCCTTCGGCCTTGCCCCGGCCTTTCTTGGGCATGTCTTTGCTGATGTTCTCCCACAGGTTGCGGAAGATGGGGACCTCGGTGCCGGGGATGTTGTCGGCCACGGGCACGCGGGGCAGCTTGACGATGCCGCATTCGATGGCGTCCATGAGAGAGAAGTCGCTCATGGTCCAGGGAAAGAGGGTGCCTTCGGCGTAACCGGAGCCGCGCAAGAAGAAAGGCGTGGCCGAGAGGTCGATGACTTGGCTCAAGCCCAATTGGCGTTGCACTGCCTTGATGCCGTTGATCCACAAACGTGCGGCTTCGTTGTTCTCTTCAGCTTCTTTCTTGTCGTCGCCCTTGAGGTCGTCGTCCGGGACTTTGACGGGCTTTTCCTGATAGCAGTGGTGCGCCTCGTCGTTGATGACCATGACCCGCTTTGCACCCATCAGCTCGGGCATGACGCGCTGAATCATCTGGCCTTCGGTTTCCAGCGTATTCAAGGCATTGTTGCCACGGCCTTGTAACAGCAGCCGGGTGCCTTTGGCCACTTCCAGCCGCTCGCGCAGCTTGAAGCCGTGGTAGTTGGTGATGACGATCTTGCAACGCTCCAGGTCGGCCATCATGTCGGCCGGCACGAGTTCGCGGGTCTTGTAGTAGCTGTCCGCGTCGTTGGGCAGCAGCACGCGCAGCCGGTCTTTGATGGTCAGACCTGGAGCTACCAGCAGAAAGCACTTGGCAAACCGCTTGCTGTTCTCGTGACGCACGGCGTTGATGGTCTGCCAGGCGATGAGCATTGCCATGACGGTGGTTTTTCCCGCACCGGTGGCCAGCTTGAGCGCCAGGCGCATCAGGCCGGGATTGGCTTCTTCGTTGGACCTCTGTAGGTGGTCAAGAAAGGTCTTGGCCATACGGCCCCGCGTTGGGGCAACCTCGGTCAGCCAGATGGCGGTTTCAACCGCTTCGACCTGACAGAAGAAGGGGCGCACACCACTGAAGTTGTGGTGGCGCCAGTGCTGCAGGAGCCTAGCCGTTTCGGGCGTTACGCCCCAGTCGTTGGGGTTGGGGATGCTGCGCCACTTGTCCACTTCGGCACGCACACCGTTGATGATGGCAGAGTGGTACTTCTGCTCTTCGTCCGAAACAGCGTCGGCGATGTCGAGTTCAGCCTGTTCAGACTTGCCCTTGCGCTTCTTGGGCTGAGGGATCGGGGTGATGAATTCGGCCGTGCGCCGAGAGTCGGCTATCTGCTGGGTGGGTTGGCCCGATGAATCCAGTTCCCAGTGCCTGTTGGGGTACAGGTAGGGCGAGTTGAGGATGGGTTTTTCGAAGAAAAGTGAAGACATCCAACAGGCTCATGGCAAATATGTGTGACAAGCATCATGTTAAGGGCTTCCGACGGTCTGTTTGGTTGCCACACCGTGATGTTCAACTGGGCTGGTTGGATTGCTCTGACCAGACTTCCATCCAGGAGGTGCGCTCCGATGTGCTCGCTTCAAGGGCAAACTCGGCATGTCTTGATTGGGCGGTTGCCATATCCATGGAGGAGGGTCATAAATGGCGGCCAGTTGTTTGAGCTCTTTATCGAGATCCGCACCGTCGGTTGCTGGTCGCGAAATGACAAGCAGCTGCGTCGAGGCGCCACAGTCGGTGAGGCTGGCGCTTGGCACCACCTTTGATGCCGGTAAGTTGTAGCGTAGGCATTTGACGAACGAGCGTTCGTCATCCACCAGCTTCTCAATCAGCAGACGTTCGGCCTGATCTTCTAATGGAAGCCACTGGGCCGTTGCGGGGCACAGAGACAGTTCGATGATGCTCGGGATGCCGGAATCGGCCAATCGGAAGGTAGCAATTGCCAACAGGTGAAGGTTTTCAGATGTGCCCCAGAGCGCCAGTTCGCGGTCAAAGCATCTGGACAGTCTACGAAACAGCCCTTCGTCAACTCCAAAGGCCTGGTCGGGCACATGTTTGATGACCATCTTGTAGCCGAATCGGGCGGGCGCAATTTCCTTGACCTCGCCAATCAACAGGATCAGATGTTGGGGGGCACCTGGCGATTGGGTCGTTTGAGTCCATTGTCGAATGCGGCGTCTGCTGATGGCGTCTCGCTGCTCGACCGAGAACACTTCTGGGATGTAGAGGCTGGCCTTCAGGGGCTGACCATGGGTGGTTTTGTTTTCTGCCGCCTGCAGCAGGTGTCGCCGTACGGTGGCCCAGTTGCGCCGACCGGCGAACCCGGGCTTCCAGTGCGTCAGTTCGGCCTGGTCCCATAGGTAGTGGAGCAGGGCCCGCAAACCGAGCCTCTGACCCTGTGAGGCCACGCTGCTGATGGTACTGCCAGCCGCCGGTTGTACGTGACGGCAAGGCAGCTTGGTCATGGGGAAGTCCAACCTGAGCGCTGTGACACCGGTGACCGGGTTTTCAACGATGGCGGAGCCCACCAGCGGGCCGAGGCCTGAATAGTCGGCCGGCGGTTCGTAGGACGGGCAATCGATGGCGTGGAGGTATCCAGTGTTGGGCATTCGCTTAATTACGTAGCCATCGCTCAGCCGGGCTACGTACATCTCAATGCCTGGAGCGCCTGGTTGGCACAGGCAACGCGGCCGCAGGTGGTGGACGTGGGCTTTGGCGATGGCCTCGGGGAAGTCGGGCATGTTCCGATCCCATCGCTGGCCGCCAATCTCGTAGGCGGGTATCGGTACGGGCGGGGTGTCCAAGGTGCCTCCTCAACGCGCAGGCGCGGCGCGTTCGCGTGTGCGTTGCGTCTCTTGCTGCGGCGCCACGACAGATCGTTGTGATGGCGCATTCTTGTCGTAGAGCTTGACCTTGGGAGTCTGACCTTCGCGGATCCGTTGGGCGAGTTTCTGTTCAGCGGCCATCATGATGGCTTCGCGCCGCTTCTCTGGCACACGGTTGGCCACAAGGATGGCCTCGATGGCGGCGAGCAAGGTCTTGCGCCCGCCGCTGCCCCGGCCTGCGGGTTTGTCAACAGCGCCGTTCCCGTGGGCCGCACCGGCTTCGCGCGCTGGTTCGATGCGGTTGATCTGTCGCAGTTCGCGCTCCACCTTGAGGCGTTCCATGTCTGCCGGGTTGGGCTCGTAGCCCAGGGTTTTCACGCCACGGGCGGCCGCTTCCAGCCAGACCATCCGCCGGAAGTCTTCGTTGCCGGTCACCCGAAGGGATTGCCAGTTGCGGGTTTCGGCCACATCGACCATGGAGCGCGCCACCGATGGGCTGTTGGTGTCGGTGGCCAGTCGAAAGGTGGATTCGGTGAAGGCGACGCGCGAGGTGTCTCCCCGGAAGCGGTATTCGGTCAGGCCGATGCTCAGGTCACCCACGGTGACCGGGGCGCGCTTGATGATGTAGCGGTCGGTCAGCGCGGCCTCCAGTCGGGCCACGAGCGCTTCGCGCTCGGCTTGGGCGTCCAGTCGGGCAGACGCCTGAGACGGCGCTGCTTCTGGTGCGGTATTTTCCGATTGAGGGGCTGGTGACCGGCGCTGCGTCTCGCGCGGTTCTTCGCGCTGCCATTGCCCATCAAACTTGTGGACAAACGACTTCTGGCCCCTGGCGTCCAGCACCACGAAGCGGTTGGCGCCGAGTTGATCGGCTTTCGCCGTCATGTCCTGGTATTGGTCGCTTCGGTAGGTGAGGTCGGCAAAGGGGTCGCGCAGTTCGTACCGTTCGCCCGCCTCTGGTTCGGGCGTCTGGAAGGTCCTGATGGCAACCCGGGCGCGGTCGGCAGGTTCCACCGTGCCACCCACAGACGCATGGGCATCCGATGCGGACCGATCTGCGCGGCGGGAGGGTGCGGCTTTCTCGTCCATGGGGTTCTCCTTCGGTGGCGGTTTCAGATGATCACGGATCAGGGTTGAGGAGCTTCCGAGGCTTGTGTGGACAAGGGGAGGGCGCGGTACACCTCGATCTCGACCCGGCGGTTGAGGTTGCGGCCCTGTGGGTTGCGGTTGTCGGCCACGTGGTCACCGCTGGGTTGGTGGGTGGCGCGTATGCGCGTGGGGTCTACGCCTGCTGCGATCAGGTAGTCGCGCACGGCGTTGGCCCTGGCCTGAGCGATGCGGCTCTCGCCGGATGAGTCGCTGAGGCCGTCGGTGCGCCCCCGTAGGACCACGAGCGGTGCGGCTTTGGCTTCATCCACCAGGGCGGAAGCCTCGGTCGTTGGAATCGACACGTGGGTGCTGTTGAAAGCGAAGTGAACGGTATGCACGCGATTGGCCCCTGCCTTCTCTTGCATCGACGCCAGCAGCTGTTGCCGCGCAGCCATGTGGGCCAGCGTTGCCGCTGTGGTCTCGGCGAGACGGCTCGATTCAGTAGCCACGATGCGGGTGTTTTGCAGATCGTTCTTGCAGACCTGCAGCTCCACGGCCAACTGGGCGTTGGCGGGCCGCTTTTGGGACTCGTCCACGGTGGATGGTTTGGGAGGCGAACTGCAAGCGCTCAACAGCGCGATCAGTGAGGCGGTCAGGGCAATGCGGACGAGAGGCGTGTTCATGGGTTCTCTCCCAAGGTTTCAAGGCGCACGGGTTCCACCTCGGGGGCAACGAGCTGGGCGTAGGGGTTGGGAACACGCTCTTCTTCGTCGACGGGTTCGATGGCTCCACCATCCACTTCTGGCGCTGAGAACTGACAGAAGAAGTCGATGCATGTTTGAGCCGCTTGGGCTGCAGAACCTTCCAGCTTGTCATTGAGCATGGTGGTGTCGTGGGCCAACTCTTCGACGTGCAACTCCTTTTTGTCTGGAGGGAGTTCGTCATCGGCAACGCGCCAGCGTTGCTGGGCTTTGGCCAGGTGCAGGTCCATATCCATTGGCTTCACTTCTGGCGCGGGCATCAGGCGCGCCGTGAACGCTTTGTCCTGAAAGTAGCGGATCTTTTCGCCCAGGATCGGTTTGCAGTTCTCGAAGATCACCACCAGCCGCTCGCGCCCCAACTCCTTGAACTCCTGCGGCAGCAGCAGGGCGCGGCGTTGCTCGCTTTCGTTGCGGCTGACGGTGCTGTGGCCGTGTCCGCTGAAGGAACGGCTGCGCCCGCGCGAGGTGGCGCGCTCGGTGAAGTGGCCGAGCATGGCGCTGTACTCATCAGCATCGCGCTGCTCGCGGGGCGCAAAGAGGATCTGCAGACCGTGATTGGTTGCAAAGGTGCGGGCTTCTTTGTCGCCGTAGACCGCGTCCAGCTGCGACATGGCCTGCACCACCGTGAGCAGGCGCAGGTTGTAGCCCGCGAGGAAGGCCGCCGATTGGGAAATGATCCCCACCCGCCCCATGGCGGCGAACTCGTCGTTCACCAGCAGGCATTGGTGCTTGAGGGTCTTGTCCTGCTCGGGCAGGTGCTGCGTGTTGAGGCTGACCAGTTGCGAGAAGAAGAGAGCGAGCAGCGGCCTGGCGTTGGCCAGCCGGTTGGGCGGGATGCGCACGTAGACCGACATGCGCTGCCGGCGGAGCTGGCCCAGGTCAAAGTCGTCGGCGCTGGTGGCCGCATCAACCACCGCGTCCGCGAAGATGGTCAATGGCGCGTGGAAGGTGGCCACGACGCTGGACAGCGTGTTCTCGGAATTGCTCAGCAGCCGCTGAAGCGCATCGACGCATTCGTCGGAAAAGGACTTGTCGGCTTCTTTGCGTTGCTTGATCAAGCCATTGAGGTGGTCTTTCAAGGAGCGACCCTGGCCCGAAGACTGGCGCAGCATCTCGCCAACGGTGCGGGGTAGCTCCGGCGTTTCCAGCAGCAGCAAGCCCAGGCCCAGAAACAGGTTGCGCGCCTGGTCATTGAAGAAGGCTTCGGACGATGTGCCGCTGCCGTCGTTGGGGAAGAACACCTGGCCAATGCCCAGCAGATCACCGACCCGGTGCAGCGGGCTGGTGCGCACGGCGGTGAGCGGGTTCCAGCGGTGGCTGCGAGCCTGTTCGTCGAACGGGGAGAAGGCGTAGACGGCCTGACCGTGGGCGGCGCGGTAGCCCGCCGTGATGGCGTGGTTTTCTCCCTTGATGTCGAGCACCACGACGGAGTCGGGCCAGTTGAGCAGGTTGGGGATCACCACACCCACACCCTTACCGCTGCGGGTGGGGGCGGAGAGCATGACCGACAGCTGACCGGGCAGGGCGAGGTAGCTGCCTTTGAACCGGCCGATCAGGATGCTCGGGGTGTTGGGCCGGTCGGACGAATGAATGAGGCCAGCCTGGGCCACTTCGCTCGTCGAGGCGAAACGTGCGTCGCCATGCAGGGCGCGGCGTGGTCGGGCGGCGGCGAACAAGGCGCCGGGCAGGATGACCAGAAGACCGATGCCCGACAGCGCCATGGCGGTCAGCAGGCGATGGCGTAGGGCTACGTCGTCGGCATAGAGCTGCCAGTAGGTGGCGATGCTGCCCCAGCGGGCCTGCCGGGGGTCGGCCTTGCTGAGCAGCAGAAACAACGCACCCGAAACGTAGACCGCTGCGCCGAGCAGGGCGGTGGCCACGATTGCCGCGAAGGCGCCAGCGGCAATCTTTCGGCTCACCGACCAGGTGGCGAAGGGCAGGGCCATTGTCTGGCTCATGATGACGCCCCCTCGCTGGCGGTAATGCCAGACTCCAGAAGGGTGCTGGCGCGCAGCGGGTGGTGGCTGGGAGCGTTGTGCCGGCGGCGGGGTTCGTAAGCCACATCGGCGATGAAGCGGCCCCGCTCGTCCCGGTCGAACTGAATGATGACGTCGATCACGATGCGCAGCAGGCCCTTGATCTCGTCCATGCGCAGACCGCCGCCCGCGCCGCTTTCGCGGATCATGAGCGACATCTGTTCCAGCGCCAGATCGCAACTGCCGGCGTGCACGCTGGTGATGCTGCCGGGGTGACCCGAGGCGGCCAGACGGATGAAAGAGAAACACTCTTCGCCGCGCAACTCAGCCAGGAAGATGCGGTCGGGCTTCATGCGCAGGCAGGCTTCGAGCAAAGACTTGGCTGTGACCCGGGCCGTGCCCTGGGCGTCCTTGCTGTAGAACAGGTGAACCACGTTGGGGTGGTTGGGCAGGGTGAGTTCGGCCGTGTCCTGGATGGTGATCAGGCGCTCGTGTTTCGGCACCTCTTCGACCAGGCCTTTCATGAAGGTGGTCTTGCCCGAGCCGGTTTTGCCGCTGACCACGATGCTGCGGTGGTGGCGCACGGCAAGGCGCATGAAGTCGGCGTAGCGCCCAGCGGATTTCAGGGCCAGCAGTTCCCGCTCAAAGGGCTGCAGGCCGTCGTTGCTTTCCGGGCTTGGTGCGGCGACCCTTTCTCCGACGCGGCCAAACAGGCCGTCCTGCTCGAAGTCGCTCAAACGGAGCACCACATTCGAAGGCTTGCGGATGGTGATGGACACGGTGCCGCGTGGCACCGCGGGCGGTATGGCGAACTGGATTCGTTCGCCGGTGGGCAGCGTGGCCGACAGCAATGGGCGTTCCTGGTTGATCTGCTGGTCGCAGTAGGTGGCAAGCGCGGTGGCCAGAGACAGGCAGCGCTCCTGCGTCATGGCCGGTGCGTTGACCACCTGCCAGCCGCTCACCGTTTCCACCTGCAGTTCGCCGGGGCGGTTCACGCAGACCTCCAGCACACCGGGGGCGTCCAGCTGTTCGCGCAAGGGGCGCAGAAACTCCACCACCGAGGTGGCGTCGCCACACCAGCCGTCGAGCGGGTCGTCTTCGATGCCGGGCAGGGTGTTCATCGCCTTCACCTTTCCCTCGGCTGGAGTTCGTAGACCGATGAAAAGTCCATGTCGCGTGCGACGTAGATGCCGACGATGCCGCCCTGGTTCTGGTACAGCAGGGGCGGGATGTTGATGGTGCTGTCCAGCACCTTCTCTGCCAGCTTGCTGGTGTTGTCGGTCGTGGACGGCAGCACGATGGTGTCGGCCTGCTGGTCTTGAGACTGGTTCTGGATCACCAGCTTGACCGAATCGTCGATCAGCGAGAGCAGCATGGCTGCGCCGATGCGTTCACCCCAGCGGTTGTCCACGTAGCCATCGATACCGGACTCACCAAGCTGGCCGGTGCCGGGTGATTCAATGTCCACCGTCACGCCGTGGGGTGTTCGCACCCGTGTCCACAGCACCGGGATGCGAACCATGCCGGGCCGGACCGATGAAATGCGGTATTCGCCGTCCAGGTGCGAACCGCGTTCGATCAGCAGCACCCGCCCGTTGTCGCCGTACACGTTGCGCTGGACCTGGCAACCGACCAGACCCGAGGTGGCACTGATCACCCGGGTTTTGAGCGCGCAGGTGAAAGCTGTGCCCTTGGGCAGGGTGAGGCTGCGGTCGCCCAGCGTGCTGGCAGCGACCTTGGGGGTGGCCGAGCCTTGCAAATGACCGCCGAACAGATCCGCAACAGGCGCGGGTAGACCCGCGCCCGGTGGGGCGCCCGCCATGGAGCCCATGGCACCGAGGTTGGCCGAGTTGCTGCCTTGCCCGTTTGCCATGGCCATGCTCTGGGTGAGGTTGTCGAGCAGGCCCTGCAGTTGGCGCTGGTAGACCTGCAAGTTGCGGCCGGTGTTGGCGACCGGATCGTCTGAATTTGCTGAAGCTTCACCGGGGAGCGATGCATTCGACGTGCCTGCCGAACCAGAGAGCGCTCCGGGACGTGAAGTCACGATCAGCACCGGGGCATCATCGGCCGAGGGGCCTTTGGGCGAAGCAGGCGCAACACTGCGTACTCCAATCGGCTCAGCGACCACGTTGGTCGGCAGCAAAGCGGGTACGCGCGGCGTGGGTGGTGCCGTCATATCCAGTGCGCGTGTCCCAGCGCTGGCCGCAGAGGGCTTGTCCCGCACCATCTTGGCGTCTTCGTCCGCCGCCGAACCGCTGGTGAGATAACGGTTGATGGCGAAGCCCGCGAAGAGTACCAGGGTCAGCACCATCATGCCGAGCCCAAGCGCCCCTTTGCGCGACCAGTTGCTGCTGCGTGCCGCCGTCACCTGTGGGATACCAGGCTCGCCCGGCAGAGGGGTGATGGTGTTGCCGTCCGAGGGCTCAGCGTTGGACGGGCCATGTGCGTCGGCATGATCGTTCATGGCTTGACTCCGGTGGAGCGGTTGTCGAGAGACCCATTGCCCGCCTTGAGCATCCGTTGCACGCCAGGCACGGTGGTCGCGCCTTCCGCCGGGGAGCCTTCCAGATCGAAGGCCTCGTTCCAGATACCGACCACCGCCGTGCCCGCCCGCAGCATCAGGCGGCGGCTGACGCGGTCCACGACCAGTTGGTCGTCTTCCATGCGGGCGTTGACCAATGTCTCGCTGCCGTCGCCGAGCACATGGAACACGGCGGGCACTTCGCGGTTGCCCGGGAAACGCAGGTAGGTAAACCGCCCGTCGTCATAGACCAGGGTGGGCACGATGTCTTGCGACCCGTCGCCCTCAGCCAGCGAATACTGGGTGTTCATCACGGTGGGTTTGGCCTGCAACCGCTCTGTCACCAGTTGTTGGGGTGTCGGCGGCGACGGAATAGGGGGTAGGGCAGCGAGCGCAGCTAGGTCTTGCTGCGTCAACCTGGAAGCAGGCTTGGGTGGACGCGGTGCCTTGACGCTCAGGCGATAGACCGGTTGCTGGCGGTCGTTGTCCGCCAGCACCACGAAACGCAGCGCATGCGTGCGCCGGTCGGTGACCACGGCCAGGTTGTTGGGGGCGTCCGCGCCGGACTTGGCTTTGACGAACAGGGTTCGCCCACCCGGCTGCGCCGCCACGCACCAGACGGCTTCCGCCTTGCTGCAGTCGCCACCCTGGCCCACGGCCACTTCGGAGATCATCTCGTCCGGGTCAAACACCACCAGCGTCACCATGCCCCGTTTGATCGGAACGGTCACCACCGTCAATGGGTCGTAGACCACGTCGCGCAGGCGCGGGTCGGTTAGTTTCGCAGGTGTCTGCGCGAACAGGCTCGAAGACAGTGCGCAAGCGATCAGCAGCGTCAAGGCGGTGTGCTTCATGGCCGTGCTCCCGGGGTCTGGGTGTTGATTTCCGGGTCGGACCGGTAGGCCGTGACCACGAAACCGAAGGGGTTCTCCAGCCGGTCGGCTTCTTTGGCGAGTACCTTGGGTTGGTACTGGTACACGATGCTGGCCACGTGGCGGGTGGTCACGTCCGGCAGGTTGCGGTCCGTCAGCCGCACGACCTTATCGTAGGTGACGGTGGCATCGCTCAGGTTGCCGCTGCGCCCGGAAGCCCGCAGGCGAACCCCGACGATGTTGATGCGCCACTCTTCGGCCGCGCCGATCTTTTTCTGCAGCGCGCCGTCGCCTTCGAACTGCCTGTTGTATTCAGCAAAGACACCCGGCACCGCCATGCGCGCCACTTGGTCAAAATCACGCTGCAGGAACATCCAGCTGTAGCTCTCACGCGCTCGCACGAAGGCAGCCAGGTTGTGTTTGTCCAGCGCCTCCATGGCGGGGATGGTTTCTTCGCTCAGCCGCTGCTGGACGGTGGTTTCGCCGGTGACGCGGTCCACAACGATGGGAATCTCCACCACGCGGCGCAGTGGCCCCTGCACAAACACGGCAGCGATGCCGATCAGGCCGAGCACCAGCCCAGCCACCGCCACGCGCCAGGCGCGGCGTTCCGAGCGCTCAAGCATCAGGGCACGGTCGATTTCCCAGTCGCGGTTCGCGTTGAATGGCGCCGATTCGGCCTCGGTCGGAGGCTCAGGGGGCCGTTTTGGCCATGCGGCGGCTTTACCTGACAACAGGATGGCACTCATGGGGTTCTCCGTTGAGACTGGTTGGCGGCGGGACTCAGGCAGGGCTACGGCAGAAAGTCCGCCACCTTGCCGGTACGGCCCAACATCTCGTACTGCCGCTCACGCTCGCGAGATCGGGCAATGCGCTCTTCGCTGTCGGCCATGCCTTGCAGCATCTGCACCTGCGACACCTCGTGGGCGAGCAGGGCGTTTTCAGCGCCGATGCGGGCCTGGATTTCCAGCACCGACTTCTGGTCGGTGGTCGCGTTGATCTGGGTCATCAGCGACTGGATCTGGGTGAGGCGACCAGCGGCAGCTTTCATCGCGTCTTGCAGCAAGCCCTTCTGCTGATATGGCTGTGCCAGCGCGGCCTGGCAGCTGGTGCGTGCGTCACCCGTGAGGTCCATGCAGTTGTAGACCATGTTGAGGTCGCGCAGCACTTTCGCGGTGGCGTTCAGACCGCTGTAGCCCGAGGTGTTGACCGCATTGACAAGCGTGAACGCTTCAGACGGGATGTAGTTTTTCAGCAGCGGGTTGTTGAACACATCGCCCAGGTTGCGGATGCCGTTGATGCTCTCGATCTGCGTCTGCAGTTGTCGAATCTGCTGAATCTGGTTGTTGATTTTGGTGATGTCGTTGATGACCTGCTGCACGGTCTGCACCAGGTTGGCGACATCGATAACGGGAATGCCGGTGGCACGGGCTTGGGTGGCGCCCAAAGCAATGAGGACGGCAGCGGCAACTTTCAATCGGGTGTGCATGGTGAACTCCTTGGTGGGTGGGGTGGTCAGGACCGGCCGCGTTGGGCGGCGAGTTTGTATGCGGCGGAACGGGCGGAGCCGTAGCCTCGGCGGGCCATGGACGCGGCGGCGTGTGGAATGCCTGTGCCCGCACGGATGGCACCGCCAGCGCCTGCGGCGGCGCTGGCACTCCGAGCGGATGAGGCAGAGCGCAGACCCGAAACCATCATGGCGTTCTGGATCATCTGGATGCCCTGCTGAATGGCGGCACCGCCGGTGAGGGCCGAGGCCAGGCTCGGCGCCTGGAAGCAGATGATGGCCATGAGGACCATGACGACGCAGTACTTCAGGCTTTCCCCGACGACGTTGAACGTCGAACCCTGGAATCCGCCGTTGACCTGGACGGTCTGCACAATCGCATCGCCCATGAACGCACTGATGCCCAAGGCGAAGAAGGCGAACCAGGTCAGTACGACGGCGTTCAGCAACATCGACAACCAGCTGTCGAAAAATCGTGCCGTGGGACGCCAGGCCAGGCACAAGACGAACAGCGGGCCCACGGCGATCACAAACGTCAGGAAGAGCTTGGCCAGCGTGACGACAAAAAGCGCGATGCAGAGAAAGACGACGTTTCCGATGGAGCAGACCACGGCAGCGAAGAGCAGGTCCAGGCGCATGATTCCCGCGTCCTTCAGCAGATCGAGCACCAGTTGGCTGGCGCCGTCGTTGAAACTGTCCAACAGTGCGTAGGGCGAAGAAATCGTGGTGGGGTCAGCGGCAGCCGGCAGAAACGTGGTCGCCACTCCCGTTGCCAGTGCATTGGCGGTGTCGGCCACGTTCGCGATGTAGAAACCCGATTGCAAGGCAAACGCCAGCACCAGGCCGATCTTGAACACCTTCCAGAGAAAGGTGGGCACCGTCTCGGGCACTTCATTGCGCAGAACCGCCCACCCATACAGCGCCACCCAGATCGTCATCGCCGTCAGTGCGATCGGTGCGATCCCAGTCATGAGCGCGCTCACGACGCCGAGCACATACGTGCTCAGGACCGCATCAAACTGAGAGCCGACCCAGGCAAACATGGGATTTCCTCTTGGCTATTGAACGGCGCTGACTGGGAGGCTCTTCAGGCTGACGCACTTCCCGGATATATCGGGTTGCACGCACTGCATCCACTGGCCTTTGACTTTCACGATCCACGCGCGTGACCGTTTTTCGACACCGTAGGTCGAGGGCCTGCAGGTCGAGGGACGTGCGAAGACTTCGGTGCACTCGACCAGACCCGACTCGCTCTCCAGCATCTTCCAGCCGCCTCCAGCGCAGCCAGGTTTGGCGGCTGGGCATGGTGAGCCCAGGGCCACCGATGGGAGGGGCGGCACCTCGACCTTCTTGGTGGCATCGGTCATGACCTTGACCGCCTCGTTGCCCTTGACGAACTGGGCAGACGCGGCACTGGTGGCCAGTGCCAAAGCGATCAGCGCGAAAAACTGGGTGTGTGTCTTCATGGGGCTCTCCTGGAAGTACGAGTTTTGCGATCCTGAACCTCGCGCAGCAACTCTGGAAGCCACAGAAACGGATCGTTACCGTGTCGTTCACGAACGGCATCCAGCAGGGCCACGTTGTCGGTGGTGGCCGAGAGCACGGTGATGAAGTCGTCCATGCCGCTGAGGTCCAGCTCGCAGATGGCGCTGGTGTGGCCTTGCTTGACCAAGAAGCGTCGCCCGCCCTGCGCGCCCAGGCTGCGCACAATGCCGAACTCGGCCTCGCTCAGGCCAAAGCCTTCGACGTATTCCTCACGCACCGCTTCCGGGTTGGCCAGGAAGATCTTGGTCACGCTCTGTTCGACCATGGTCCGCCCGATGGGGTGGCGCAGCACGTCGGACGGGCTCTGGGTGTCGAAGATGCCCAGGCCGTTTTGTTTGCGGATGGTCTTCTGCTTTTGTTTGGCGAAGTCGCTGAATATCTCGTGGTCCAACGCTTTCCAGAACTCGGAAATCACGTAGATCAGCCGTTCGCCGTTGACCAGCTCTTCCATAACCTGCAGCAGGTAGAGCATGACGGGCGTGCGCACTTCGGGCAGGTCCAGAAACTCGGTGGTGTCGAAGGCGATCACCGATGCGGCGTCCAGGTCCAGGAGTTGGTCGTTGGCCTGGTCGAACACCCACCCAAGGGCACCGCCCTCACACCAGCGCCCCAGCCGTTCGTACAGGCTGTTCTCACCCGACTTCGGCAGGTTCTGCCGGATTGTTGAAAAGCGGCGCAGGGCCGGCGGCATCAAGGCCACCGTTCTGACGGCGTCCGCAATCGCGCGTTCATCGGCAGGTAGCAGCGGCAGGGCCGGGGTGGCGATGCAGGTGCGGATCAGCTGTTCCCAGAACTGGATGCGCGCTGGGGTCGGGTCGCGCTGCAGTGGGTTCAGGTGAGTGGGCTTTCCGGCTTCCAGGGTGAAGTACCGGCCGTTCAAAGCACGGATCGCGATCTCGCAGCCCCGGTCCAGATCAAACAGCACCAGGCGCGGCGCCGGGCTCCATTTGCGGGTGAGCGTCAGCAAGAACATTTCCAGCGTGGTTTTGCCGACGCCGGTGGACCCGATGATGATGGTGTTACCCGGCAGCTTCTTGTCGGCCGAGTCTTCGCCTTCGGGGCTGCTGTGCAAGTTCAGGTAGAACGGTTGGCCGGACGGTGTGCGCAACAGCGCCAGCGCTTCGCCCCAGGGGTTACCGTCTCGTTTTCCCCGAGCAAAGTTGTGACCGCTGGCCAGGGCCGCGAAGGCGCGCGAAGACAGCTTGGCATCGCGGGGGCGCCACTGCCAGTTGCCTGGCATCTGGGCGAACCAGGCGGCGTCGGCCACCAGATCAACCGGCGACATCTGCAGGCTGGACGCTTCGCCCACCGCGCCGATGGCTTGCGCAGCCCTTCGCCCGGCATCGGCCAAGCTGTCTTCGCCCGGCTGGCCGAACACCACCAGGCTGTAGTGGTACTCGCCCATGCAGAACTGCCCATCGCCCAGCTCGTTGAGCGCTTCGTCCATGTCCGCGATCTGGCTGGCCACCACATCGTCGCTGGCGATCAACTGGTCGCGCTGCAGCTCCAGCGCACGCATTGCTTCGCGCCGGGGCAGTATCGAAAAGCTCTGGGTTTCGATGAATTCGCTGTCTTCGTAGAGCAGCGAGTTCAGGATGCCGGGCTCGACCGCATCGGCGTATTCCTTGATGTCCACCAAGGCCGCGCAGCGGCGCTGTTCCCCATGGCGCAGCTCCAGCTTGTCGCCGCCGAAAGACAGGCGGGTGGTCGGCAGGGTGCGGTAGAGCGGCCCGGCCGCCAGCGGCACTGGTCGCCAGCAGCCATTGACCAGGTAGCCCAGAAACTCCGCCGGTTCGGAATACTTGCGGCCACCCTGCATGCGCGACCCTAGAAGCTGCGGGCCGAAGCCACGCAGCACCCGGTGCACGAAGGCGGTCCGTTCCTCCACCACGCGCAAGGCCTCAGCGTGTGCTGCAGCGATGGCCGCTTTCGAGCGCTGGGTCGTTTGCAGTGCCCGGCTGAGCCTAGAGGTGCTGGGCCGGTAGACGAGCGTCAGGTACAGCTCGTTGCTCATCATGGCGCGCTCACCCAGCTTGGCCTGGTAGGCCTGCGAGAGGTCGCGGGCGAAGCCGGGTTGAGGTGGGTCCTCCAGCCGGTCCTGGACCTTGCGGTGCAGCCGGTGGGTCCACACGGCCCATTGGCCGCCCGCCAGGTTGCGCAGCAGGCTGCACAGGGCTTCGTGGCGTTCGGCGATCAGGTGGTCATCAGCGCATTCAAACGCGACCCCGTCCAGCCGCCACACACGCATGAAATCCCCGCCACGTGTGATGACGTCGTGCTCGCTGACCAAAGAAGAGAAGGGCACAAACCGCGTGAGCGGGTTTTCCTTCAGCGCCTGTGTCCAGTGACGCGGCTGCGCCTTGTTGGGCGCAGGCCGCGCAGGGCGGCCAGATCGTCGAAGAGCCGCGCCGCCAGATCGGTCAAACATGCCAAACATCGGAAGCTCCTCGGTAAAGGGTGGGCGAGTAGCTGCGCGCACGCCAGAAGCGGCGGTTGCGGTCGTGTAGCTTCAGCTTGAGCGCCACGAACATCTGCCGAAACCGCTGGTCGTCGCGGGCCGTCAACCAGCGCATCCAGAGCAGGACCGGCGCGAAGGACAACACCACCCCCAGAGCGATCCACCAGCTCACCAGGATGCCGCCCCACATGACCAGCAACATGCCGGTGCCAAACAGCATCACCAGCGGCACCAGCGGAATGCCCAGCTTCATGGCCGGACGCGTGGCGCCCTTGTAGATGGCTTCGGCTTGCATGGTCGGCACCTTCAGCCGTCAGCTGACGATGTAGCTGGCGAAGGCCGCCGCACCACCCACCAGCGTGCCGCCAATCAGCACGTTGGCCACATCGGCCAGGCGTGCGCCTTGAAAGATCATCTTGAAGCCAGCCCAGATGATCGCGATGGTCACCACCGCAATCGAGATCGTCACCAGGATGGTGTTGACGTTGGTGACCGTGGTGTTGATCTTGTCGAAGCCCTGTGCCCAGCCCTTTGACGCTGCAGCCAACAGAAGCAGGGCGGTTGATGGGCTGCGCAGGGGTACGAAGAATCGAAAGCGGTTCATGACGGCTCCTTCTCGGGGTTGGGTGGACTGGTGCGGATGGGGTTTCTGGCAGCGGCGACCAGCTTGCCCACGTAGCCATGGCGAAAGCCGGTGGAGAAGTTGCCGCTGTAGTAGCAGGAGAGGGCGTCGCGCAGGGCGGCCTGGTCGTCCGATGTCCGAGCTGACTTGCGTTGTGCCCGCTCAAAACACTCCATCAACACGGTCTGCATGGCGGCCAGGTTGGTGCAAGGCTCGAAGGCTGTGGACAGCGACAGTCCCAAGCGAGGGAAGTTGCCCACATTGATCTGCCCCAGGCCGACGCTGAAGTTCCGCCCGGCGCCCTTCAGCGCTTCTGCTGTGGCAATCGCTTCGGTGCGGTGGCGCGGCTGGCGTTGCAACGCCCCACCGACCACACCAATCGCCCAGGGGTTGAAGGCGCTTTCAATGGTGACCAGGGCATGGGCTGTGCTGGCGTGTACCTGCGGTGCGCAGGCCAGTGCGAGTGCCAGGAAGGTGGAGGTGTCCATGGCGGCGGTCCTCAGCAGCCGGCTTCGGTGATACGCCTGCACAGGGTGTCGGAGTGCGATGGATGGTTCATGCTCAAGTCCCTCGGTTCGATGCTGTTCATGAGGAGGCATTTCTTGCCGGCTCTTTGAACACCGTGAGGTCAATGTAGAACTTGAAACCCCTTGCGCCGCTGCTGGATTTGGGCTGTTTTCCAGCAAAAATGACTATCAACCTATTTCGACCCTTGCCAGTTGCAGAATTCGAGTTCTCATCTTGTGGGAGGACCAGTACGACACGTGGCTGGATGCGCCCGTGGCCAAGTTGATAGCCTTTGTGCAGCAGTTCCCTGCCCAGTTGTTGATGGCGATGGCGGAGCCGTACACAAGAGAGCGGAAGGTCTGATGCAGCTGCTGACTTGAAGGGCACTGTTGGTCATAGAAGGCCATAGAGCTTCGCGATTCGTAGCGCCGTCCGCCGGTCTGGTGCGTCCAGCTTCGCGTTCAAGCGCTGAAAGCGGCAGTCGATGGTTTTGCCCTCGACGTTCAGCGCTGCCCCGATCACCTTGCTGCTGTGGCCCGCTTCCGCGTACCGAAGCAGTTCAATTTCGGCCTCGGTAATGCGTGATCGGAGCAACAGTTCTTGACGCATGCTCTGCAGCAGCCAGTGGTGCAATTCCATCGCCAATGCGCGCACCCACACGCGCGATCTGGTGTATGCCTCTCCCTCGCAAAAGTCAGGGTGATGGGAACCGATGCACAGCACACCTACCCGGGACCGGCCGATGTGGCTCGGGGCCGGCGCGATCACCGCAGACCTGAATCCGTACAAAGACGCAGCAGCAACATAAGCCTCTTCGTCGACCGATGTCAGTTTCAGTGCACTGGATCGAATGGGTTCGGCGTCATGGGTGGCGTGGCGCAGCCACGGGTCGTGCTCAAACCAGTCGTGGTTTGCGTATTCGGCGGCCCAGACAGGATCGCAAGCCCACATTGAACGGAGCGATGTGCGGGTGGCATCGTCCCGGAGATGGCTCATGAAGACACCGGCATCTGCGCCCAGGGCGATCACCGCTTCTTTGAACAGGCCCAGCGCAGACTCGGCGGTGTCGGCGTCACCAATGCAAGCCAGGATTTCAAAAAGACGGGCGCCAAAGTCCTGCGCGCACGTGGATGCGCCCAGTGCGTCCGGCTCACTGGTTTCTGGCGAGCGCGGCATGGCCTTCGCGACGCAGCTTGCTGTAGAGCAATGCGTCTCCGAATCGCAAAGGTTCCACTTCACACCAGCGATCAAAGATCTCGTGGTCAGCGAACACCATGATCTGAACCAAACGCGTGCCCACGGTTTGCCTTTGGGTGCGCTCAACCAGTAGGCCCAATGCCGTGGACCGCAGTGTGAAGGCCACACGCTCGTCCTGGGAGGTCAAGGTCACTTCAGCAGCGCGCAGGGCCTGTACCTTGCCACGAACACCCGTGACCACGGGTTTCTTTCGGCGCAGCTGCAGTGCTGCCCGCTTGGCGCCTAGGGGGCGGGCGGGTTCATCGATACGATCCAGTCGCCGCCTGCCCGCTCCACCAGCCAACGGCGGGGATGCTTCATGCGGGGTGTGTCGTGTGCTCATCCGTGCTCCAGCGGGTCCATTCAGACCGGTGGACCGCTCGGTACGGCGGCTTGCTCAGGCTCGCAAGAGGCGAGCGCCCTTCAAGGCTGTTCGACCAGGTCTATCGAAGGATGTGGCCCATGGTTGAAGGGTAGGCAGCAGCACTCAGCCGTGTCAAAGACTTTTGGGCTTAGCTGCCCAAATCTGCAGGCTGTTCAGGAGAGCTAAACGACCCGGGACAGGTCGTGGCCCGGTGATCAGGAGGCGGTCTGTTCGCCGCTCAAGCTGAGGGCGTTGAGCACAGCCATCGCATCAGCAGCGCGCGCCACCGGGATGAACAGATGATCGTGGTGATAAGCCGCGACCGCATTGCAGGAGATACCCGCCTTGGCCAGGCTGGTCGCAATGGTCGCGAGGAAGCCAATGGCTTCCAGGGAGGAGTGCACTGTCAGCGTGATGAGCCGCGCCTCAAACACGTAGGGCACCCGGGCACGTTCCGCCTGCGAACGCTCCACGATGGCGGTGAGGCCTTCGGCCTCACGGAATGTGCAGATGGGCTGCAGGCCAGCGGGAAGCTGAAAGTCCGCGAAGGTGCAGTAGACGAAAGTCTCTGGCTGCAGTTGGGGCGCCATCTGTTGTTGCAGTCGATGTTGATCGCATTCGCCGCTCATTCGATGTTCTCCTTGACAGGCTGTCGGTCTGGGCAAGTGGGAAATCATTATGGGACGGTGCATGCCCAATGGGGTGATCGCGCATTCAAATTCGGACGGGATTGAGACCTTTCAACGCCCAGGATCAAGGGCCTGTTTAGCGCAACTGACCGGTGTGCAAAGTTGCTAAACCACAGGGCGCCGACGGGATCTCCTGCTACCGTTTGGCGCGGCCCGGAACCTGTTCAACGCAGGCTTTCCAACATTCGCTGCTGGGGGCCGACGGCAGCGAACCACAGTGAGGAAGGAGTGTCCACTATGGCACCAACTTCAGAGGTCCTCGCGGATATGGCCGAGCTCAGGTCGCAGTTGCGTGCCCACGGCGATCCCCACCTGGTCTTGCTTCGGCTGAACCCCACGCGAGTGATGCTGGACATTGCATTCGATTGGGTCATCGTGTTCGCGGCCGTCGGTGCCGTTGTCTGGATGAATGCCTTGATGGTGCCCCTGGCCATCATGGTGATTGGCAACCGGCAACGTGCCCTTGGGAACATCCTGCACGATGCGGGCCATCGCAATCTGTCGCGAGACCGACGGCGAAATGACGCGGTGGCAGGCACCTTGGTGGCGCCGCTGCTGTTTGCCAGCTTGAGCAGCTACCGCGAGTCGCACTTCAAACACCACATGGCGCTCGGCGTGGCCCAGTGCGACCCCGACTTTCTAGCCATTCCCCATAACCCACCCAGGCATTGGCTCACCAGCTATCTGCGAAATGTCTTCAGCTGGTCCGCGTGGATCGGGTCCTTCGGCGGACACCTGTTTGCACACCAGGTGAGCACGCGGAGCAAGCTGTACATCGTCTGCTGGTGGGTGACTTTTTTGGGCTTGATGTGGGCTGCCTTGGGCTCCAGCTTTACCCAGAGCTTCGTGTGGCTTTGGCTGTTGTCGCGAGCGACGGTGTTCCATCTGATCACGGTGTTTCGGGAGATGTGTGATCACTTCGGCCTGGCGCCCGGTGGCGTCTTCACTTTCACGCGCGACATGGTGGACCATGGCCCCTGGCAACGGCTCATCCATCCGCGCAACAACGGATACCACCTTACCCATCACCTGTTGCCTGCGGTTCCGTACTACCGATTGCCAGCCGCGCATGCGCTGTTGAGCCAGCTGCCAGTTCTTCAAGAACGTGCCCACGCATGCACCGCTTATTTCTCGGGGACCGATGCCGTGGTCCAGGCATGGCGGCGTCGGGAGTTTCATTGATGGAGCGGAACTTGGGCAGCCTGCAGGTTGCGGCACTGCTGGTGTCGGCCAGCTACGGCATTGGTTTTCTGTTCGGCTCTGGCGAACTGGCCCTCACGCACGGCATGGCGGGCAGCATCTACGGTGTGGCCACCGGTTTCGGCATGCTGGTGTTGGCCGTCTTTGCGCAGCGCCTGTGGGCATCGGGGTTGCCGGTGTGGGACCTTTTCGGGCGTGCCTACGGTCCGCAACTGCAAGCGGCGGTGGCGCTGCTGTCGCTGATCTGGATGGCCGGCGTGCTGGCCGCGCAAATTCACGGTGGCGTGGCGGTGGCGCGATTGATGGGCGCCGCCGACCCATTCGGTCATGCCACCGTTCTGGCGCTGATCTATGGCGCTTTCCGCATGCAGTTGCGCCTTGCCTCCACGGTCTTTGCGTTGTGCCTTCTCGCCAGCGGCCTGGTCTTGGTCTACGCCCTGGTGATAGCTGGCGGGGTCAGCATCTACCTGCAGTCTGTCCCCACCTTTTTGCACGACCTGCCAACTTTCAGCGGGTCCCGGCTGCTGTCCATTTCGCTGGCGGTCTCGCTCCTGGTCTGCACCGGCGCCGACTACCAACAGTTCGTGCTCGCCGCGCGGCGGCCCAAGGCAGCTGTCTTGGGGTGCGTCTTGGCCGGCCTGCTGCTTTTCGTGATTGGCTTTTTGCCATCGGCTGTGGTGGTGGCCATGCAAGCCACCCAATCGCTGGATGAATTGGCTAACGGCAAGCAGGTGGTGCCATGGGTCCTGGGGACCGTGGCTGGGTCCATCGCGCCAGGTATTGAGCAGCTCATGCTCATCGCGCTGTCGGTTGCCGCCTTGGGGTCAGGCGCTGCAATCCTTCGGGCCATGTCGGCCGCCCTGGCCTGCGCTGTGCCGGGCAGCCACTCAGCCAGTCATCCGGGGTTGGCCATCCTCGCTCTGGCCATAGGCGCTGGATTGGCGTCGAGAGAGCAGGGCATCGTGGACACCATGGTGTCGGTCAACACCGTTTACCTGGCCAGCATCGGCGTCTGTTTTGTGGCGCTGCTGATCGGAGTGGCCGTCCATCCATCCCACGCCCGCACGATCATGGGGGCGGGATTCTCGGCCTCTATCAGCGTGTACCTGGCGGGATGGTGGGGATGGATGGGGAAACAGGCCGATCTTGTGTCGCTGGTGGCGGGTTGCGCAGCTTCAATCGTTGTGGCTCTGTCCCTTCACATGATCGCCAGGCGGCGCAGCCGCAACGTGATTGATTCCTTGAACGGTTGAGTAAATCGGGGTGCTCCCCGCCTGCGTTTCGGGGCCAGCAGAAGCGTCCAGATTCATCTGAGCCACTCGCACAATCAGCGCACTGATGTCGCGGGCCAGCGGCGGCTCAAGGTCCCAGTGATGCCAATACAGGTCCACCATCACCCGTTCGACTGGGCACAGGTCCACCAACTGGCCCGCTGCCACGAGGGGCGCGGCTTGCGAACTTGGGACCAGGCCGTAGCCAGCCCCCATCGCAACACCCTCAAGCAACGCTACAGGCGAAGGCAGGTAGTGCTTGGCGTACCGCTCAATGGCAAAACCAAACCGGCGCTTGAGAAAGTCGTCGTGCAGGGAGTCTTTGCGGTTGAACAGCACAGCAGGTGCTGCCAGCACGGCGGGAACAGTAAGGCCGTCCGGAAATGACGTATGCGCGAATGCAGGCGTGGCGTAGCACCGGTATTCCATCGCACCGAGCCACTCGGCCGAAAAACTTTCGGCCGGTTTGGAACCCGTCGAAATGCAGCCAATGACATCGCCCCGCGACAGCAGGGCAGAGGTGTGGTCCTGGTCATCGGCAATTACTTCGAGCGCGATGAGTGGGCTCAATAAAAGCTCCCTCAGGACTTCAGGGAACCAGGTGGCCAACGAGTCCGCGTTGACCGCGATAGCCAAGGGAACGGGTGCATGCGGTTTGGGCGTGGGAGCCAGTGCCTGCAACACCGATCCTTCCAGAACGCGCAACGCCTTCACATACCGAAGGACAATTTCGCCGGCCTGGGTGGGTGAAATCGGCCGCTCCCTCACCACCAGCACCGTGGACAGGGATTCTTCCAGTGCTTTGATGCGTTGCGACACCGCACCCCGCGTAATGCTCAGCACAGCGGCCGCGCGCTCAAAGCTCTGCTGCTCGATCACCGTGGCAAACGTTTCCAACTGATCGCGGTCCAGCATGTGACGCCCTCCCGAATGGTCGGCAACGGTGTTTTTCCGATACCGTCCATTTACGGCGGCGGCTGTCAAATCTGTCCATACCGTGCGTGTATCGAGGGCATTTCATTGGTTACCAGTGATTTCTTGGATGGTGACCCTTCTGGGGAATTGAAAGGGCGCAGCCACGTTGAGTGGGGTCGCGGCAGTTCGGCCCTGTGAACGTTGTGCCGTCCACTCGATGGCTGGCATTGATGCATGTATCTGATCCGCCTTCATCGAACGCCTGTTGTGCAGACCCTAGCGCCGACAGCGCAGCCGCAAGGGTCTTTCGCGGCATAAACGGCCGCCTTCCCGCCGCCGTTTCACTCTGGCGGGCCCCTTCCTTTTATTCCACGGAACCCCTGCGCCCGCGCCCTGTCTGGCGCATGGGTGCTCGCACGGCGACCGACGTATGCGGGGCAGGGCACTGCTGTTTGCATCACTTCCACCGAGGGCATGAAGCCAGAACCGGCTCCCTCGGAAATTGAGGCAAGTGCTTTTAGAGGGGAATCGAACGAGGTCCTGGTTGTCCAAACCGTCGAAGAGCTGGGCGGAGCGCTACACATTTTTTACAAGAAGTTGCCGTGCGAACTGAACCGACAGGTTCGATGTGGCAAGCTTTTTTGTTGGGACTTGGGCGGCCCGCAAGGCCACCGCTCGACGCGGTCCAGCCGATGAAGTTCGGCACTTTTTCACCGATGGAGGTGGTATGTGGTTACTTGTCGCTCGTGAACCTCGCCCGGATGCACGTTACTGGTCGGGTCGTCGGTGGCTTGCCGCTATTGACGCTGTGGCGTGGCCGCTGATGGCTGTGCTGCTGATCCAACTCGCACCACAGCCTGTGGGCATCGTTGGCCCCATGGTCCTGGCATTGGCCGTGCTGTTTGCTTTGGGGCGCCTTCACCGAGCCATCTGGCTCAACCACCGATACTGGTTCACGACCTGGCGGTGGGGCCGCATTGCAGTGGCGCTGATGGTGGTGGGCTGGGTACTGAAGCTGGCACTGCCGCATTGAGCGCAAGGCGCGGGACGTTGATCCCGAACCGCGCGGGATCATGCAGTGAAGCGATCGTGTTCTGCCAGATCTTGCGGCGCCAGACACGAGGTTGTGCCCATGGGTAGACGTAGCGCGTGCGGTACACCCCTTCGGCGCTGCAGCTGACCACGACCATCAGCATGTCGATGCGCTTGGCATCTGCGTCGTGGATCACCAGGTCGCCGCACTGCCACGGCGTGGTGTTGGGGGCGTGGATCAGGCCCATGGCGTTTTCGGCGCAGACCTGTTCCGTCAGTGAGTGGCGATCGGGCGCGCATCACTCCATTGATCGATCTCGGTGCGTCGCCAAGCCACCGCACGTGGCCCTAGGCGCACAGGGTTCGGGAATCGCTGGTTGGCTATCAGGCGGTAGATCGTCGAGCGACCAAGGCCGGTGATCCGCACAACGGCGTGCATGCGCAAGAAGACCGGCGATACCAGGTCCGGGTGATCCGATGACGACTCGGGTAGTGTGTGCTGCACGGCGTCCTCCATTTGGGGCCATGACTGCACTGTAGATGCGCGAGCGCATGAATCAGTTGCTGGATTCGCGTCCAAATCGTGCAGAGCAGTGGGCGTCGGCCTGTTCACGACGGGATACCTGCGGCGATCTGCATAATCAATCGCATCGAGTCAACTGTGATGCCCTGGTGGCATCACCCACCATGCGCACCCTGTTCTTGAATGCCAGCAAAACAAAGCACCGACCGCTGCGATATGCGGTACTGGGTGTGGCGTTGCTTGCTTTGCTATTCGGACTACGCGAGGCAGTAGAAGGCCTGTTGGGCAGGAGCGTATCTGCTGCAGCAGTGCTTGGCTTTGCGGTGCTTGTGGCGGTAGTTGCTCTTTCGGTTCGCTGGTTTCACTTGCGGCGTTTGCAAAGTGACAGTCGAAACCTGAAAGACTCTGCGCTCTGGTGAACTGCGTCTGAGCCGCCAGGTGATGCCCGCCCATCGTCTTTGGGTTGGGAGAGAACTTTCCGTCCGGTGGCGTGTTGTGTTCCGGACACATGCATAGGACCGAAAATTTTTCGGACACGGGTCGGACACGGAGCGTTCAGAAAGCAAAAGAGTCAGCAGGCGCTAACCTGCTGACTCTTGATTTACTTGGCTCCCCGACCTGGACTCGAACCAGGGACCTGCGGATTAACAGTCCGTCGCTCTACCGACTGAGCTATCAGGGAACAGCCTCAAATTATAGTGTGATTTTTGCCGTTTTCCGAGGGAGGCGCATTTTTGTCAAAAAAATGTCGCCGCATCCAGCGATGGCGAGGCTCAGTCAAACACAGGCGATTCGACACCCAGCACCTTGTGCAGTTTCGGGCTCGTGGTGGTGTACTGCAGGAAGACCTTCTTCTCGGGGAAGATGAACGGCACCGCGCCAAAGGCCGCCAGCGCGCATTCGTGGAAGCCCGAGAGGATGAGCTTCTTCTTGCCGGGGTAGGTATTGATATCGCCCACGGCGAAGATACCGGGGATGCTGGTGGAAAACTTCTCGGTGTCGACCACGAGCTGTTTGCGCTCGATCTCCAGGCCCCATTCGGCAATCGGGCCGAGTTTGGGGCTCAGACCGAAGAACACCAGCAACACGTCCAGTGGCACCACGCGGGTCACGCCATCGGCACCGGTCACCTTGACGCCGGTGAGCTTGCCGTCTTTCTCTTCGTAGCCCGTGACCTGGCCCACGATGAACTGCATCTCGTAGGCCTCGCACAGCTCTTTCATCTTGGCCACATTGGCCGGGGCGGCCTTGAATCCGTCGCGGCGGTGGATCAGGATCACGCTCTCGGCCTTGTTCGGACCCTCAGCCGCGAAGTTCAGCGTCCAGTCGAGTGCCGAGTCGCCACCGCCGACCACGACGAGGTTTTTGCCGGCGAAGTCGGCTGGGTTCTTCACGCGGTAGAAAAGCTGCGAACCTTCGAAACGTTCCAGTCCATCGACCTTGAGCGTGCGGGGCTGGAAGGCGCCCACACCGGCGGCGATGAAGATGGTCTTGGTCAGGAATTTCGTTCCCTTGGACGTCTCAACGAAGAAACGGCCGTCTTCCTGCTTCTGAACCGTGGTGACTTCCTGGCCCAGGTGGAAGGTCGCGCCAAAAGGCTCGATCTGCTTGAGCAGGGCATCGGTCAATTCCTGGCCGGTGCAGACCGGGACCGCCGGGATGTCGTAGATGGGCTTGTCGGGGTACAGCTCCACCGGTTGACCACCGGGGTAGGCCAACGAGTCGATCACGTGCGCCTTGATTTCAAGCAGGCCCAGTTCAAACACCTGGAACAGGCCCACTGGCCCCGCGCCGACGATGACGGCGTCGGCTTCGATCGGTCCGTCGTGCGCGGCAGCGGTGGCCATCACTTCTTGGTTCAGTTTGGGTTCCATTCTTCAGCGCAACAGTTCAGGCAGTTTGCCTGTCCGGTCTTTCCATTCCTCGGCATCGGGCAGCGGGTCCTTGCGCTTGGTGATGCTCTTCCAACCTGGCAACCGGGCCAGTTCGGCATTGAGTTCGGTCATGTGCACCTGGTCTTTCGGCAGATCCTCTTCCGCGTAGATGGCACTCACCGGGCATTCCGGAATGCACACTGCGCAGTCGATGCACTCGTCGGGATCGATGGTCAGAAAGTTCGGACCTTCGCGAAAACAGTCCACAGGGCAGACATCCACACAATCGGTGTATTTGCAGCGGATGCAGGATTCGGTGACGACGTGGGTCATGGTGATGGTGAGATAACGGTAAACCCTGGATTTTAGGGTTTCCCAGAGGTTAAGGCCTGGTCAAGTCCCTTGCCTTGACATAAGTTAACAGTGGCGGAACCGGGTCAGTTCACCAGCAAAGCGCCCGAGGTCTTGTGGCTGGCCGTGTCCACCAGGACCAGCGAACCGAGCGCACGCGACTGGGCAAAGGGCAGGGTGACGAGGGGTTCCTGCAGGGTCAGTTCGATGTGGCCGATGGCGTTGGGTTCCAACTGGGTCGCATCTTCCTCGGCCAGGGTGTTGATGTCGAGCTTGTGCACGATGCGACTGACCTTGGCCTTGACCCAACGGTGGCCGTGCAGCGCCCAGTAGACGCGGCCAGCGACCAGGGTCTCGTCGTCCATCCAGGCCACGGTGGCGCGGATCTCGCGGCTGGCTTCGAGCGCAGCGCCTTCG
>Ga0156155_1241_pt1 | contig 78652 bp, 69 predicted proteins | sample RifCSPlowO2_12_FD_107808 | JGI IMG/M metagenome (GOLD analysis project Ga0156155, IMG submission 107808) | Burkholderiales bacterium RIFCSPLOWO2_12_67_14 | reverse complement strand
TCGGCTTCTGGGTGGGCGTCGAGGACGAGCAGATCGTCGGCCACGTCCTGGCGATCGTCCAGCCGTTCGACGGCCGGTGGGTCCTCTGGGTGACCCAGGCGCACAGCGACGTGCGGATCACGCGCGCCTTCCATGACCTCGTGCTGGGGACGCTGGAGGACTTCGCGGAGACCTTCAACTTCTCGTTCGCGGCGCAGGGCATCACGCTCGACCGGATGCTGATGACGACGCCGCGGAGTGAGGTGGCGTGGATGAAGCACTCGGGCTGGCAGCCCTACCGTTCCATCATGAGCCGCAGCCTTCCGCTGGGGGCAAAGAAGGGAGCGTCCTGATGGGTGGCTCGTCCGGCGGCGGCGGGTCGGGGCAGAGCACCACCACCAGCCAAGCCAGTTATGCTCCAGAATTTCGGCCACTTGCGGAGTCCGCCGTCAAGCAGATCCAGGCGATGCAGGAGCTGCTCCCGCTCATCTCGTTCACGGGCTACCAGCCGCAGCCGACGGCGGGGTTGGCGCCGATGCAGCGCTTCGCCATCGAGAACCTGGTCCCGGGCACCTTGCTGCCGACGCCGGGGCTCCAGGCCTCGCAGGATACGACGTTGCCGCTGGGGCTCCTGGGCTACGGGGCGATAGGCGCCGGTGGGCCGACCGGTGCGGCGCAGTCGGCCTTGAACACCCTGACGGCTCGGCTGGGCCAGCAGGCGGCACCGCTGCCCTCCGTCGCGCCGCTCCAGGAAGCCTTCGGGGCGATGCTCCCGATGCCGCGCCCGATGGAGACGGTCTTCCCCGGGATGGGGGCGGCGCAGTTGAGCGGCGCCCTGCCGGGGGCGACCAGCACTGCGGTGCCGCTCCTCGTGGCGCCGGGGGGCCAGCCGACGCTCGACATCACGGGGGGCCCCGTGCCGGCCCTCTGGCAGCCGCCCGAGGTGCCCCCGACGCCGGCCGCGCCTCCGCCGACCCAGCCGACGGCGACCGGGGAGTGGATCTACGACCCGGCGACGAACACCTGGATGTTCAACCCGGTGGCCGTGGCGGCGGCGGCGCCTCAGGCTGGGCCGCCTCCTGGCTACATGGAGGTGCCAGGGGCGCCGGGCTCCTACGTTTCGATCGCCGACTTCGGGAGCGCCTCGGCGTGAGGAGGGGACACAGTGCCCGACGCGCTCGGTAACTCGACACCCCTCGAACTGTACAACCAGCAGTTCAGCCAGGCGCTGACGCCCATGCTCGAGGGCCAGCCGGGGCAGAGCCCGCTGACCCAGGCGGCCGTCCAGGCCTTCCAACAGAACACGCTGCCGATCATCCAGCAGCAGATGCAGTTGGCGGGCCTGGGGCGCTCGGGGGCGCTCGGCGTGTCGATCGCGGACGCGATGGCCTCGGCGATGCCGCAGTTCATCCAGCAGGACATCCAGAACCGGCTGGCGGCGGCCGGGATGATCCCGCAGTTTGCGCTGGGGCAGGAGGGGCTGACCCAGCAGGCGGCCGTGAGCGCCGCGGACATCGCCAACCAGGAGCAGCTCAGGCAGCTCCAGGCGCTGGGCCTTGGGTCCCAGACGCTGCTCGGCTGGGGGGGACTCCAGAACCAGGCGTCGCAGAATCAGCTCGCGCAGATGCAGCTGGCCTTGCAGGCGGCGGGCGCAGGCGGCGAATTGCAGCAGGGCATCGCCCAGCAGGCGCTCGACGCGGCGCAAAAGGCCGACGTGGCCGCCAGCGTGCAGGCCGCCATCGTGGACGTGCTGGTGAAGAAGTCGCTCTCGGCGATCGCGGCCACCGGTCTGCGTCGCCTGGTGGTGGCCGGTGGGGTGGGCGCCAACGCGCTGCTGCGCGAGCAGCTCAACGCCGCCTGCCAGCGCCAGAACGTGCGCGTGCACTACCCGGAGCTGCACCTGTGCACCGACAACGGCGCCATGATCGCGCTGGCCGCCGGCCTGCGTGTGCAGGCCGGTCTGCTGGCGGCGGGCGGCGGCGCTGCGGCCTACCGTTTCGACGTCCGGCCCCGCTGGCCACTGTCGGAACTCGCCATCACCGCCCTCTGAAAGTGCCCGAAATACCCGGGTGGGATAGCTTTTATAATTATGAATTACACTAAACGATCCTGTCGCTTGGGTGACAGGATCGCCATCGCCGGCGCCCTGCCGGCGGGTTTTGAACCACGGAGTGCATTCCCATGAACCGACCGAATTTCCCGCGCCGCCGCGCCCTGGCGGCCCTGCTGCTGGGCGCCGCTGGCGTCACGAGCGCCTGGGCCCAGAGCCCGGCCGCACCCGCCGCCAGCGCCGCTCCCGTGCGCATCGGCATGATCGAAGGCCTCTCGGGCCCGTTCGCCAACACCGGTGAAGCGGTGTACCGCAACCTGGTGTGGGCCACCGAGCGCGTCAACGCCCGCGGCGGCGTGAAGCTGCCCGGCGGCAACCGCCCGCTCGTTATCGAGCGTTTCGACAGCAAGGGCCAGACCGAAGAGGCGCTGTCGGCCCTGCGCTCGGCGATCGACCGCGACATCACCATCGTGACCCAGGGCAACTCCTCGGCCGCGGCCGCCGGGCTGATCGACGCCATCAACAAGCACAACGAACGCGACACCACGAAGCAGGTGCTGTTCCTGAACTACTCGGCGGTGGACCCGGTGCTGACCAACCAGAAGTGCAGCTACTGGCACTTCCGCTTCGACGCCCACGCCGACATGCGCATGAGCGCGCTCATGAGCGTGCTGCGCGACGACAAGGACCTGAAGAACATCTACCTGATCGGCCAGGACTACAGCTTTGGCCAGGCGGTGCTGCGCGAAGCCCGCAGCCAGCTGGCCGCCAAGCGCCCGGACGTGAAGATCGTGGGCGACGAGCTGCACCCCATGGCGCGCGTGAAGGACTTCGCGCCCTATGCGGCCAAGATCAAGGCCAGTGGCGCGCAGGCCGTGCTGACCGGCAACTGGGGCAACGACCTGACGCTGCTGGTCAAGGCGGCACGCGAGGCCGGTTTCGACGGCTCGTTCTACACCTTCTACGGCAACGCCCTGGGCGCGCCCGCGGCCATCGGCGACGCCGGCATCGGCAAGGTGGTCGCGGTGGCGGACTGGTTCCCCAACGTGCCGACGAAAGAATCCGAAGCGTTCTACCAGTCGTTCCGCCAGCGCTTTCCCAACCCGGCCGACGACTATGTGCACATGCGCATGCAGCTCATGGTCGAGTCGCTGGCGCAGGCCATCGAACGCGCGGGCTCGGTCAACGCGGCCGCCGTGGCGGCGCAGCTGGAAAAGGCCGAGGTCAAGCTCGCCGGCCAGAGCGCCCACATGCGCGCCGCCGATCACCAGTTCCAGCAGCCGCTGGCGGTGGCGGTGATGGACCGCCAGGGCGCCCCGGGCGTGAAATTCGACGTCGAAGGATCGGGCTACGGCTTCCGCGTGGTGCGCAACCTGACGCCCCAGCAGGCCGAGCAGCCCCACAGCTGTAACATGGTTCGGTAGAGGAGGAGAGGTCCCCCCCGCCGCGCTTCGCGCGACCCCCCAGGGGGCAACACCTGCGGCCCGGCAAAGCCGGTTCCGCGGTGTTCTGGTCGAAGCGCTTGCGCGCGAACAACCGATATGAAAAAGGAAATACCCGATGCGAGCCGTGGTGGAGAGTCTTGAAGAGTCGCGCATTCGCGAGGTGGCCAACGAAGGCCTGGGTCGCGAGGGGGTGCTCAAGTTCTGGTTTGGCGAGAGCGACGAGGGCACGCCGGCTTTCATTCGCGAGGCCGCCATCGCCTCGCTGCAGGCGGGCGAAACCTTCTACGCTCACAACCTCGGCCTGCCCGAGCTGCGCCACGCCATTGCCGGCTACACCCATGGTCTGCATCCCCAGCAAAGCACCGACCAATGGTTCGACCGCGTCGCCGTCACCTCGGGCGGCGTCAATGGGTTGATGCTGGCCTCGCAGGCGCTGGTGGAGGCGGGCGACGAGGTGGTGGTGGTCACGCCGGCCTGGCCCAACCTCGTGGCGCAGCCGCAGATCATGGGCGCCACGGTCAAGACCGTGCCGCTCAAGGTGATCGCGCAGGGCGAACGCGCTGGCGCCTGGACGCTGGACATGGACGCCCTGCTCGCCGCCATCACCCCGGCCACGCGGCTGCTGATCGTCAACGCCCCCAACAACCCCACCGGCTGGACGCTCACCCGCGACGAGCAGTCCGCCATCCTCGCGCACTGCCGCCGCACGGGCACCTGGATCCTGGCCGACGAGGTGTACGAGCGCCTGTATTTCGCCGACGACTCGGGCAACGATCTGGCGCCGGGCCGGCCCAAGTTGGATGCGTTCCCTGGGGGACGCGGCGCAGCCGCACACGGGGGAACGGTTTCGGCGCCGAGCTTTCTCGATGTGTCAGAACCCGAAGACCGGCTCATCGTCGCCCACAGCTTTTCCAAGAGCTTCCTCATGACCGGCTGGCGTCTGGGCTGGCTGGTGCTGCCCAAGTCGCTGACCCACGCCGTGGGCAAGCTGATCGAGTTCAACACCTCGTGCGCCCCGGTCTTCACCCAGCGCGCGGCCGTGGTGGCCATCGAACGCCACCAGGACGTGACACCCGCGCTGGTGGCACACCTGAAGCACTGCCGCGACACCCTGGTGCCGCTGCTGCAGGCCGTGCCCGGCGTCACCCTGGCCGAGCCCCGGGGCGGCATGTACGCCTTTTTCCACCTGGCGGGGCACGACGACTGCCTGGACACCGCCAAACGCCTGGTGCGCGAAGCCGGCCTGGGGCTGGCACCCGGCAGCGCCTTCGGCCCCGAGGCGGCCGGCTGGTTGCGCTGGTGCTTCGCCAGCCGCGACCCGCAGAGGCTGGAGGAGGGCGTGCAGCGGCTGGCAAAGTGGCTGGGCAAGGTCTGAACAGGCTCTACTTCAACCCCTCCGCCAGCGCCTCGAAGACCACCCGTATCCTTCGCGCTGTGCGCAGTTCGCGGTGGCTGACCAGCCAGATCGGAAAGCGCACCGGCGGCACTTCGTCCAGCACGCGCACGATGCCGGGTGTGCCCTGGGCAATCTCTTCCATCATGGCGCCGATACCCAGGCCCTGCTGCACCAGCGCCCAGTGGGCCACCGAGTGTTCGGCATAGCTGCTGAAGCTGGCCTCGGTCACGGGCAGGCCATGGGCCTGCAAATACCCCAGATACTGGCCGGTTCGGTCGGCGCCGACGAAGGGCAGGGTGGCGGCTTCCTCGGCGGTGCGCGGGTGGCCGTGGGTGCGCACCCAGTCTTCGGCCGCATAGAAGCTGGCGGTGGCTTCGCGCACCAGCCGCGCAATCAGCTCGGGCTGTTCAGGTTTGACGTGGCGAATCGCAATGTCTGCCTCACGACGCAGCAGGTCGCTCAGCGCGTTGGACGCAATCACTTCGATGGCGATGCCGGGCTCCTGTTCCTTCAGGCGCCGCACCAGGGGCGGCAGCAGGTACGCGGCGACGGCGTCGCTGGCCGACACCGACACCACGCCGCCCACCGCCTGTGAACGCCCGCTGGCGGCCAGGCTCAAAGCGTCGGCGGCAGCGCCCATCGCACGCGCGTGTTCCAGCAGATCGAGCCCGGTCGTGGTGAGCGCCATGGTCTTCCCCACCCGTTCGAACAGGGTCACGCCCAGGCGTTGCTCGATGGCCGCCACTTGTCGGCTCAGGGTGGGCTGTGTCAGGCCTAGCTTGCGGGCCGCAGCCGACAGCGAGCCGGTCTGAGCGGTTTCCAGAAAGGCCCTGAACTGGTTCCAGTCGAAGTTGTTCATGCAAAAACGTATATGCGGACTGCAATTTACCGCAGTTCCCTGCACGCCTGCGCATGGATAGCATGGCGCCAATGGTTTTCAGTTGTCACTTGTTCATCCCATCCGCCATGCCCCACCCGTCGTCCGCAGTCGCAGCCTCTGCAGAGTCTTTCGCCCTTTCGCCTGCCAGCACCACCCTGGCCCGCAAGGCCCGTTTCTGGGACCGCATCTCGCGCAAGTACGCAGCCGACCCGATTGCCGACCCGGCAGGCTACGAGGCCACGTTGCGGCGGGTGCAGGACCTGCTGTCGACCGACATGGATGTGCTGGAAATCGGGTGCGGAACCGGTAGCACCGCGTTGCGGCTGGCGCCGCACACCCGTCGCCTGCTCGCCACCGACGTCTCGGCCGAGATGATCGCCATCGCCCGCGACAAGCTCGCCGCCCAGCCCTTGCCGCAACTGGGATTCGCAGTGGCCGACGCCGACACGCCGGTCTTCGGTCAGGGTACCTGGGACGCGGTGCTGGCCTTCAACCTCCTGCATCTGGTCGACGACCTAGACCGCGCCATCAGCGCAGCCATGCAGGCGCTGCGGCCCGGCGGCCTGTTCATCTCCAAGACCGCCTGTCTCAACGAGATGAACCCGCTGGTGCCCCGCGTGGCCCTGCCCATCATGCGCGCCATAGGCAAGGCGCCCCAGGTGCTTTGCTTTGACGCAGCGCATCTGCAGGCTGCTCTGGTCCGCCAGGGCCTGCACGTCGAGGCGGTCGAGCGCCATGGCACGAAGGGCAAGGCCCCCCGCGTCTTCATCGTCGCCCGCAAGCCGCTGGCCTGAATCCCCCCGTTCCCGGCTGGGCAGCGTGCCCGGCTTTCTCGCGCCTGAAGTGGCCGGGCGGGTGGGCGCACGCATGGACTGGGCGCGCTGGACCGTTGCGGCTGAAAGCATTTGTTCAACCAAAGGAAGCTCAATGAAAAGAAGTACCTATGATTCGATGGCGCACGAACGTGGGCCCCGGCCACCAGGCCTTGCCAGGTGGTGGCTGCTGGGTACGCTGCTGGCGGCCGCTGGTCTGGTGGCCTGTGGTGGCGGAGGGCGTGATGACGAGGGCGGGGCGAGTCCGCCGGGGGATCAGCCCCTGTCCGTCGGACCCGCCAGCCTGGCCGGTGACTGGTTGTCCCGGCTCTGCACGCCCGCTGGCACGACACGGTCATTGAAACTGAGGCTGCGGGTTGTTCAGGCGGGTGACAACGCCATCGCCTACAGCCAGACCTTCGTGCGCTACGACAGCAGCGACTGCTCGGGCACGGGTACGGCCGATGCTAGGAGCACGTCGCTGGGCACCGTCACTTTTTCCCGATCGGATGCAACCACCCAGGCCGCCGCGAACTGGGGTCTCTGGGTGCTGCCCAATGGCGTGCAAAGCGGCGCCATCTGGGGCAAGAAGGGTCGGGACAGCGCGCTCTGCATAGGTGCGACGGATCGCGCCTTCTCCAGCCTGAACACGCTCTCCGCCGTATCCGCTTGGATGGATCTGTCGGACGCCAGTTGCCATGATCGCCTCTGAAGAACGGCATCAAGGCCGTAGGCTATAATCTGCGGTTGCCATCTTCTGGATGGCGATTCACGCCCGTTGCGGCGGTCGGGTCTGAACCCTTCGTTCAGAGGCCGGCAGGCTGCGGCGGGACGCATGTAACCCCCAGGAATCCGACATGATCGAAAAATCCATCAAGGCAGCTGTTGTTGCCGACAACGCCCGCGCTGCCAACGACACCGGCAGCCCCGAAGTGCAGGTCGCCATTCTGACCGCCCGCATCAACGAGTTGACCCCCCACTTCAAGACCCATGCCAAAGACCACCACGGTCGCCGTGGCCTGCTGCGCATGGTGAGCCGCCGCCGCAAGCTGCTCGACTACCTGAAGTCCAAGGACGCCGACCGTTACGTCGCCCTGATCGCGAAACTGGGTCTGCGCAAGTAATTTTGGACCCGGCATGACACGCAAAACGCCTGAGTTGGTTCGCTGGCTCGGGCGATTTTTGTTTGTGCATGCCGTTTTTTGATTCCGGAAAAGCCGCAACAGAGCGAAGCTGTGTCATTCCAAAGGGATTGGTTGCCGTGAGGCGGGCGACCAGACTCTCTGGAATGGCATCGTGTTCTGGGTTGTTTTTCCGGGTTGTGTGCAGTACATCTGCACGGTTTGCCATCCCGACTTTCAACGGGTGGCCACGCAAAGGAGAAACCCCATGAGCCTTTTCAACAAAGTCACCAAGACCTTCCAGTGGGGCCCGCACACGGTCACCATGGAAACCGGCGAAATCGCCCGCCAGGCCACCGGCGCCGTGCTGGTCAACATCGATGACACCGTGGTGCTCGCCACCGTGGTCGCCAAGACGGAAGCCAAGGCCGGTCAGGACTTCTTTCCCCTGACGGTGGACTACACCGAAAAATCGTACGCGGCCGGCAAGATCCCCGGCAGCTTCTTCAAGCGCGAAGGCCGTCCCAGCGAACTCGAAACGCTGACTTGCCGCCTGATCGACCGCCCGATCCGTCCGCTGTTCCCCGAAGGCTTCTACAACGAAGTCCAGGTCATCGTGCACGTGGTCAGCCTGAACCCCGAAGTGCAGGCCGACATCGCCGCCATGATCGCCACCAGCGCCGCGCTGGCCGTCAGCGGCATCCCGTTCAACGGCCCCATCGGTGCCGCTCGCGTGGGCTACGTCAACGGCGAGTACGTGCTCAACCCGGGTCAGACCCAGTTGAAAGACAGCCAGCTCGACCTCGTGGTCGCTGGCACGCAGGCCGCCGTGCTGATGGTGGAGTCCGAAGCCCAGCAGCTGAGCGAAGAAATCATGCTCGGCGCCGTGGTGTTCGGCCACGAGCAGGGCAACATCGCCATCGCCGCCATCAATGAACTGGTGCGCGACGCCGGCAAGCCGGCCTGGGACTGGCAGCCGCCGGCCAAGGACGAGGCGCTGATCGCCAAGATCGATGCCCTAGCCAAAGCCAAGCTCGAAGCCGCTTACCAGATTCGCAACAAGCAGGCCCGCACCCAGGCCTGCCGCGCCGCCTACGCCGACGTGATGGCGGCGTTGAAAGAAGAGGGCGTGGCCTTCGACAGCGTGGCCATCGAAGCCCTGCTGTTCGAGATTGAAGCCAAGATCGTGCGTGGCCAGATCCTGGCCGGCGAGCCCCGCATCGACGGCCGCGACACACGCACTGTGCGCGCCATCGAAATCCGCAACGGCGTGCTGCCCCGCACCCACGGCTCGGCTCTATTCACCCGCGGTGAAACCCAGGCGCTGGTGGTGGCCACGCTCGGTACCGACCGCGACGCCCAGCGCATCGACGCACTGGCCGGCGAGTTCGAAGACCGCTTCATGCTGCACTACAACATGCCTCCCTTCGCCACCGGCGAAGCCGGGCGTTTCGGCACCCCCAAGCGCCGCGAAATCGGCCACGGCCGCCTGGCCAAGCGCGCGCTGATCGCCGCGCTGCCGAGCAAGGAAGACTTCCCCTACACCATGCGCGTGGTCTCGGAAATCACCGAGTCCAACGGCTCCTCGTCGATGGCTTCGGTCTGCGGCGGCTGCCTGGCGCTGATGGACGCCGGCGTGCCCATGAAGGCGCACGTGGCCGGCATCGCCATGGGCCTGATCAAGGAAGGCAACCGCTTCGCGGTGCTGACCGACATCCTGGGTGACGAAGATCATCTGGGTGACATGGACTTCAAGGTCGCTGGCACCACCAACGGCATCTCGGCGCTGCAGATGGACATCAAGATCCAGGGCATCACCAAGGAAATCATGCAGGTGGCACTGGCCCAGGCCAAGGAAGCCCGCATGCACATCCTGGGCAAGATGCAGGAAGCCATGGGCGAAGCCAAGACCGAAGTGTCGAACTTCGCGCCCAAGCTCTTCACCATGAAGATCAACCCCGAGAAGATCCGTGACGTGATCGGCAAGGGCGGCGCCGTGATCCGCGCGCTGACCGAAGAGACCGGCACCCAGATCAACATCGACGAAGACGGCACCATCACCATCGCGTCGACCGACAGCGCCAAGGCCGACGAAGCCAAGCGCCGCATCGAGCAGATCACCGCCGAAGTCGAAATCGGCAAGGTCTACGAAGGCCCGGTCACCAAGATCCTGGACTTCGGTGCCCTGATCAACCTGCTGCCCGGCAAGGACGGCCTGCTGCACATCAGCCAGATCGCCCACGAGCGCGTGGAAAAAGTGACCGACTACCTGAGCGAAGGCCAGATCGTCAAGGTCAAGGTGCTGGAGACCGACGAAAAGGGTCGCGTCAAGCTGTCCATGAAGGCGCTGATCGACCGCAACAGCGGCGAGCAGGCCCAGCAGCAACAGCAGCAGCAACAGTGAGTCGCACGCACGTCTGGTCATGAAAGCCGTTGAAATCAGCGCCTTTGGCGCGCCCGAGGTGTTGCGCCTGTGCGATCGTCCCATGCCCGAAGCGGGCGAGGGCGAGCTGCTCATCCGCGTCGGCGCTTCGGGGGTCAACCGGCCCGACGTGCTGCAACGCACCGGCAATTACCCCGTGCCGCCCGGCGCGTCCGACATCCCCGGCCTCGAAGTGGCGGGTGTGATCGAGTCGGGCGACGCCGCAGCCATGGCTGCGGCTGGACTCCAGGTCGGCGACCGCGTCTGCGCACTGGTGGCGGGCGGTGGTTATGCCCAGTACTGCGTGGCCCCGGTGGCGCAGTGCCTGTCGGTCCCTGAGGGGTTGGACGATGTGGCTGCGGCCTCCTTGCCCGAGACCTTCTTCACCGTCTGGAGCAATGTGTTTGATCGCGCCCGTTTGCAGGCCGGTGAAACCCTGTTGATCCAAGGCGGCACCAGCGGCATCGGCGTGACCGCCATCCAGATGGCCAAGGCCCTGGGTGCGCGCGTGATCGCCACCGCGGGCAGCGACGACAAGTGCGCGGCCTGTCTGGCGCTGGGTGCCGACCACGCCATCAATTACAAGACGCAGGACTTCGTGCGCGCCGTGGCCGACTTCACCGAAGGGCACGGCGTCAACGTGGTGCTCGACATGGTGGCCGGCAGCTACGTGGCGCGTGAGCTGGACTGCCTGGCCGAGGATGGCCGGCTGGTCTTCATCGCGGTGCAGGGTGGCGTCAAGGCCGAGATCAACGCTGGCGCGGTGCTGCGGCGCCGGCTGACCATCACCGGCTCGACCCTGCGTCCGCGCCCGGTGGCCTTCAAGGCGGCGATCGCGAGTGCCTTGCGTGAACACGTCTGGCCGTTGCTGGCCAGTGGCCGCATCAAACCCGTGATCTACCGGGTGTTTGACGCCGGTGACGCAGCGGCTGCGCACGAACTGATGGAATCCAACCGCCACATCGGCAAGCTCGTCCTGACCTGGGCGTGACCGGTGTGCGTCGTCAAGCTGGAGTGAATCCCATGAAAAAACTGATCGCTGGCAACTGGAAGATGAACGGCTCGCTGGCCGCCAACGAGGCCTTGGTCAAGGCCATGCTCGACGGCCTGCAGGGTTCTGAGCCCGCGGCCGACATGGCCTTGTGCGCCCCCGCGCCCTATCTGGCGCAGCTGCAGTCGTTGCTGCAAGGCAGCCCCGTGGCCTGGGGGGCGCAGGACGTTTCGGCCCATGAGCAAGGCGCGTACACCGGCGAGGTGAGCGTGGCCATGCTCAAGGACTTCGGTTGCCGCTACGCCATCGTTGGCCACTCCGAGCGCCGCCAGTACCACGGTGAGACCGATGCCCTGGTGGCGGCAAAGGCGCAGCGCGCGCTGGCGGCTGGCGTCACGCCCATCGTGTGTGTGGGGGAAACCCTGGACGAGCGTGAAGCGGGCCAGACCGAGGTCGTGATCAAGCGCCAGCTGGCGGCGGTGATCCACACGGTGGCCCACTGCATCAGCGAAATCGTGGTGGCCTACGAACCCGTGTGGGCCATCGGCACCGGCAAGACCGCCACGCCCGAGATGGCCCAGCAAGTGCACGCCGTGCTGCGGGCCCAGCTTTCGGCGGCCACGCAACACCCCGAGCGTGTGCACATCCTCTACGGCGGCAGCATGAATGCGGCCAATGCGGCGAGCCTGCTGGCGCAGCCCGACATCGATGGCGGTCTGATCGGCGGTGCGTCGCTCAAGGCCGCGGACTTTTTGCAGATCGTGGCCGCGGCGCGTTGAGCCCCGGACACGTTTCCACCATTCCGGAGAAATAAATGAATGTTTTGTTGACCATCCTCCTCGCGGTGCAGGTTCTTTCCGCGCTCGGCATGATCGGCCTGATCCTGATGCAGCACGGAAAAGGTGCCGATGCGGGCGCGGCCTTTGGTGGTGGCGCCGGTTCGGCCAGCCTGTTCGGTGCCTCCGGAGGGGCGAATTTCCTGTCCCGCAGCACGGCCGTGCTGGCTGGCATCTTCCTCTCCTGCACACTGGGGTTGGCCTACTTCGGCAACCTGCGTGAGGCGCCGAGTTCGGGCAGCGTGCTGGAGGGGGCGGCCGTGCCCGCGCAGCAGCCGGCCGCGGCCCAGATTCCCGACTCCAAGCCGGGTCAGCCGGCGGCCCCGGCTCCTGCTGCGGATGCGCAACCCGCTGGCACTGGCGCCGCGCAGATTCCAGGCAAGTAATTCTTGCGAAATCGATCGGTGGTATAGGGCGGCTTTCCCGCTGCGCCACTCTACCGATACGGTTTGAAAAACCATGGTGTGCCCCGAAAATCAAGGTGGATTCAGGGTAAACTCTATGGGTTGTCAGCAAGGCTCACACCGACCCTCGTGAGCCAGACAATGCAGACCCAGCCGACGTGGTGAAATTGGTAGACACGCTATCTTGAGGGGGTAGTGGCGAAAGCTGTGCGAGTTCGAGTCTCGCCGTCGGCACCAATCTTTGGACAACATGGCCCGTGAGCCATGTCAGCGGAACTTACCCAAGATGAGTCTCGAACAATACCTTCCCGTGCTCTTGTTCATTTTGGTGGGTATCGCTATCGGGATCATCCCCCAGGTCCTGGGCTACATCCTCGGCCCCAACCGCCCGGACGCGGAAAAGAACTCTCCCTACGAATGCGGCTTCGAAGCTTTCGAAGATGCCCGCATGAAGTTCGATGTGCGCTACTACCTGGTGGCCATTCTCTTCATTTTGTTCGATCTCGAAATCGCGTTTCTCATCCCCTGGGCCGTGGCCTTTTCCGACATCGGCGTCACTGGCTTTCTGGCGGGGGTGGTCTTCCTGGCCATTCTGACCGTAGGCTTTGCTTATGAGTGGAAAAAAGGTGCGCTGGATTGGGAATGATGAACAGCAACACGTGCGGGATCACCGGAGCAGCTCATGATTGAAGGCGTTTTCAAGGAAGGTTTTGTCACCACGAGTTATGACTCGGTGGTGAACTGGGCCAAGACGGGATCGCTGTGGCCCATGACTTTCGGTCTGGCCTGCTGCGCGGTGGAGATGATGCATGCGGCCACGGCGCGTTACGACCTGGGGCGTTTCGGTGCCGAGGTGTTCCGCGCCAGTCCGCGCCAGTCCGACCTGATGATCGTGGCCGGCACCTTGTGCAACAAGATGGCGCCGGCGCTGCGCAAGGTCTACGACCAGATGGCCGAGCCGCGCTGGGTGTTGTCCATGGGGTCGTGCGCCAATGGCGGTGGCTATTACCACTACAGCTACTCGGTGGTGCGCGGTTGCGACCGGATCGTACCGGTTGACGTCTATGTGCCGGGCTGTCCGCCCACGGCCGAGGCGCTGTTGTACGGAATCATCCAGCTGCAGCAGAAGATCCGCCGCACCAACACCATCGCGCGTGCCTGAGCGGCTGCGGTCCACGGGTTCAAGTCCAGAAAGACGGTTCATGAGCGAGACAGCCACGACCTACACAACCAGCCCCGAGGCCATCCAGGCTTCACTGACCGCTTTGCTGGGCGAGCGGGCGCAGTCGATCGATGTTGAACGCGGTGAGGTCACACTGGTGGTGGCCGCTGCCGACTACCAGGCGGTGATGCAGACGCTGCGCGACGCGCCGCAAACCCGGTTCGAGCAACTGATCGATCTGTGTGGCATGGACTACTCCACCTACGGCGACGGCCGCTGGGAGGGGCCGCGTTTCGCTGTCGTGGTGCATCTGCTGTCCGTCAGCCTCAACCACCGGGTGCGGGTTCGCGTGTTCTGTCCCGAAGACGATTTTCCCGTCGTGGCATCGGTGTCGGAGCTTTGGGCTTCGGCCAACTGGTACGAGCGCGAGGCCTTCGATCTTTACGGCATCGTGTTCGAAGGGCACAACGACCTGCGTCGCATCCTGACCGACTACGGATTCATCGGCCACCCCTTCCGCAAGGACTTCCCACTGTCGGGCCACGTCGAGATGCGCTACGACGCCGAGCGCGCGCGGGTGGTCTACGAGCCGGTCACGATCGAGCCGCGTGAGGTCACGCCACGCGTGATCCGTGAAGACAACTACGGCGGACTGCACTGACCATGGCTGAAATCAAGAACTACACCCTGAACTTCGGACCGCAGCACCCGGCCGCGCACGGCGTGTTGCGCCTGGTGCTGGAGCTCGATGGTGAGGTCGTGCAGCGCGCCGACCCGCACATCGGCCTGTTGCACCGCGCCACCGAAAAGCTGGCCGAACACAAGACCTTCATCCAGTCGCTGCCCTACATGGACCGGCTGGACTACGTCTCGATGATGTGCAACGAGCACGCCTACTGCCTGGCGATCGAGAAGCTGCTGGGCATCGAGGTGCCGATCCGCGCGCAGTACATCCGCGTGATGTTCAGCGAGATCACCCGCCTGCTCAACCACCTGATGTGGCTGGGCTCGCACGGTAACGACTGCGGCAGCTCGACCATCCTGATCTATGCGTTCCGCGAGCGCGAAGACCTGTTCGACATGTACGAGGCGGTGTCGGGCGCGCGCATGCACGCGGCCTACTTCCGTCCGGGCGGTGTCTACCGCGATCTGCCGGACACGATGCCGCAGTACAAGCACAGCAAGATCCGCAACGCCAAGGCCATGGCCGAGCTCAACACGAACCGCCAGGGTTCGCTGCTCGACTTCATCGACGACTTCACGGAGCGTTTCCCGACCTACCTGGCCGAATACCACACGCTGCTGACCGACAACCGGATCTGGAAACAGCGCACCGTCGGCATCGGTGTGGTGACGCCAGAGCGTGCGCTCAACCTCGGTATGACCGGCCCCATGCTGCGCGGCTCCGGCATCGCCTGGGACCTGCGCAAGAAGCAGCCGTACGACGTGTACGACCGCATGGACTTCGACATCCCCGTCGGCAAGACCGGCGACACCTACGACCGCTACCTCGTCCGCATGGAAGAGATGAAGCAGTCCAACCGCATCATCAAGCAGTGCGTGGACTGGCTGCGGGTGAACCCGGGCCCGGTCATCACCGACAACCACAAGGTGGCGCCGCCTTCTCGCGAAGCGATGAAGTCGAGCATGGAAGAGCTGATCCATCACTTCAAGCTGTTCACCGAAGGTTTCCACGTGCCCGAAGGCGAAGCCTACGCGGCCGTCGAACATCCCAAGGGGGAGTTCGGTATCTACCTCGTGAGCGACGGCGCCAACAAGCCGTACCGACTGAAGATCCGCGCCCCCGGTTTTGCCCACCTGTCCACCATGGACGAGATGGCCAAAGGTCACATGCTGGCCGACGCGGTCGCCATCATCGGCACCATGGACATCGTTTTTGGAGAGATTGACCGATGATCTCTGAGACCCAAGCAGTGAGCGCCGCGACGCTCGCCGACGCCACGCTGCAGCGCTTTGCGCGCGAAGTGGCCAAGTACCCCGCGGACCAGAAGCAGTCGGCCGTCATGGCCTGTCTGGCCATCGTGCAGCAGGAGCAGGGCCACGTGAGCCTGGCCGCTGAAAAGGCGATCGCCGCCTACCTCGACATGGCGCCCATGGCGGTGCACGAGGTCACGACCTTCTACAACATGTACAACCAGCGGCCGGTGGGCAAGTACAAGCTCAATGTCTGCACCAACCTGCCGTGCCAGCTGCGCGACGGCAACAAGGCGCTGGCCCATCTGGAGCACAAGCTGGGCATCGCCATGGGCGAAACCACGGCTGACGGCCTGTTCACCCTGCAGCAGAGCGAATGCCTGGGCGCGTGCGCCGACTCGCCGGTGATGCTGGTCAACGACCGCCACATGTGCAGCTTCATGAGCAACGAGAAACTCGACCAGCTGATCGACGGTCTGAAGGCCGCGGAGGCCAAGGCATGAATGCAGAACAGGTGATTTCGCAGTTCCGCGCCACCGGCGTGCAGACCTGTTTCCACGACCGCCACATCAATCCGCAGATCTACGCCGGGCTCAACGGCAACAACTGGTCGCTGCAGGACTACGTGGCGCGTGGCGGCTACCAGGCCCTTCGCAAGGTGCTGGGCCAGGATGGCGCCGAGGGCCTCACGCAGGACCAAGTGATCGCCACCGTGAAAGAGTCCGCGCTGCGTGGACGCGGTGGTGCGGGTTTCCCGACCGGTCTGAAGTGGAGCTTCATGCCGCGCCAGTTCCCGGGTCAGAAGTACCTTGTGTGCAATTCGGACGAAGGTGAGCCGGGGACCTGCAAGGACCGCGACATCCTGATGTTCAACCCGCACATCGTCATCGAGGGCATGGCCATCGCGGCGTATGCCATGGGCATCAGCGTGGGCTACAACTACATCCACGGCGAGATCTTCGAGGTCTACGACCGCTTCGAGGCCGCTCTGGAAGAAGCGCGCGCTGCGGGTTTCCTGGGTGACAAGATTCTGGGCAGCAACTTCAGTTTCCAGTTGCACGCATTCCACGGGTTCGGCGCCTACATCTGCGGTGAAGAGACCGCGCTGCTCGAATCGCTGGAAGGCAAAAAGGGCCAGCCGCGCTTCAAGCCGCCGTTCCCGGCCAGCTTCGGCCTGTACGGCAAGCCCACCACCATCAACAACACCGAGACCTTCGCGGCCGTGCCCTGGATCATCCGCAACGGTGGCCAGGCCTACCTCGAGTGCGGCAAACCCAACAACGGCGGCACCAAGATCTATTCGGTCAGTGGTGACGTGGAGCGCCCGGGCAACTACGAAGTCCCCATGGGCACGCCGTTTGCCACGCTGCTGGAGCTCGCTGGCGGTGTGCGCACCGGTCGCCAGCTCAAGGCCGTGATCCCCGGCGGCTCGTCGTCGCCCGTGCTGCCCGCATCCATCATCATGGAATGCACGATGGACTACGACTCCATTGCCAAGGCCGGCTCCATGCTCGGCTCGGGTGCCGTGATCGTGATGGACGACTCGCGCTGCATGGTCGAATCGCTCAAGCGCTTGTCCTACTTCTACATGCACGAGAGCTGCGGTCAGTGCACACCCTGCCGCGAAGGCACGGGCTGGCTCTGGCGCCTGGTGGACCGCATCCACCGCGGCGAAGGCCGGCCGGCCGACATGGCGTTGCTGGACAACGTGGCCGAGAACATCATGGGTCGCACCATCTGCGCCCTGGGCGACGCGGCCGCCATGCCGGTGCGCGCCATGATCAAACATTTCCGGCCCGAGTTCGAGGCCATGATCAAAGCCGATGCCGCTGCTTCGCAGCCGGCCCCGGCCGCGGTCTGATAGCGGGACACACCATGGTTGAAATCGAACTCGACGGCCAGAAGGTCGCAGTGCCACCGGGCAGCATGGTCATGCATGCCGCCGAGAAGGCGGGCACTTACATTCCGCATTTCTGCTACCACAAGAAGCTCTCCATCGCGGCCAACTGCCGCATGTGTCTGGTGGACGTGGAGAAGGCGCCCAAGCCCATGCCGGCCTGCGCCACGCCGGTCACGCAGGGCATGATCGTCCGCACCAAGAGCGACAAGGCCATCAAGGCCCAGCAGTCGGTGATGGAGTTCCTGCTCATCAACCACCCGCTGGACTGCCCGATCTGCGATCAAGGCGGTGAGTGCCAGTTGCAGGATCTGGCGGTGGGCTATGGCGGTTCGGGTTCGCGCTACGAAGAAGAAAAACGCGTGGTGTTCCACAAGGAGGTGGGGCCGCTGATTTCCATGGAGGAGATGAGCCGCTGCATCCACTGCACCCGCTGTGTGCGCTTCGGCCAGGAGATTGCCGGCGTGATGGAGCTGGGCATGTCGCACCGCGGTGAGCATGCCGAAATCGAGACCTTCGTCGGCAGCACGGTGGATTCCGAGCTGTCGGGCAACATGATCGACATCTGCCCTGTGGGCGCGATCACCAGCAAGCCTTTCCGCTACAGCGCCCGCACTTGGGAACTCTCGCGCCGCAAGAGCGTGAGTCCGCACGATGGCACCGGGGCCAACCTGATCATCCAGGTGAAGAACCACAAGGTGATGCGCGTCGTGCCGTTCGAGAACGATGCCGTCAACGAGTGCTGGATCGCCGACCGTGATCGTTTCTCCTACGAAGCCGTCAACAGCGAAGACCGTCTGACCGCGCCCATGATCAAACAGGGCGGCGAGTGGAAGACGGTGGACTGGCAGACCGCGCTCGAATACGTGGCCAACGGCCTCAAGCAGCTCAAGGCCGAACACGGCGCTGGCGCCATCGGCCTGCTCGCCAGCCCCCACAGCACGCTGGAAGAACTCGCGCTGGCCGGTGCCCTGGTGCGTGGCCTGGGCAGTGAAAACATCGACAGCCGCTTGCGCCAGGCGGACTTCGGCAATACCGCCGCGGCAGGTTCGGCCCGCTGGCTGGGCATGCCCATCGCCGCATTGTCCTCGCTCCAGCGCGTGCTGGTCGTCGGCTCCAACCTGCGCAAAGACCATCCGCTGTTCGCGCAGCGCATTCGCCAGGCCGCCCGCAAAGGGGCCCAGGTGAACGTGGTCAACGACCAGGCACAGGACTGGGCGATGCCGATCGCGAACGCCGTGACGGTTGATAGCGATCATTGGGTGATGGCGCTCGCGGGCATCGCCGCCGCCGTGGCCGCCGAAACCGGCGTGCAGACGCCCATCGCGGGCGAGGTCAACGACACGACCCGCGCCGTGGCCCGGTCCTTGTTGGGTGGTGAACAGAAAGCCATCCTGCTGGGCAACGCCGCGGCCCACCACGAGAAGGCTTCCAGCCTGCTCTCCCTGGCCAACTGGATCGCTCAGCAAACCGGTGCGACGGTCGGCTACCTCACCGAGGCCGCGAATACCGTGGGTGCCCAGCTGGCGCGTGCAGTGCCGGGGCAAGGAGGTCTGCATGCGGGCCAGATGCTGGGTGGTGCGCTCAAGGCCACGCTGTTGCTCAACACCGAGCCGGCGTTCGACAGCGCGGTCGGCGCCCAGGGGCTGCGTTCGTGTGGCGGCATGGTCGTCACGCTCAGTCCGTTCAAGGCCAATCTGGACGTGAGCGACGTGCTGCTGCCCATCGCACCGTTCACCGAGACCTCGGGTTCCTTCGTCAACGCCGAAGGGCGGCTGCAGAGTTTCCATGCCGTCGTGCGTCCGCTGGGCGATACGCGCCCGGCCTGGAAAGTGTTGCGCGTGCTGGGCAATCTGCTGGGCCTGTCGGGCTTCGATGCCGACTCCTCGCAGGCGGTGCTGGCTTCGGTGCTGCCCGGTGTGGCTTCCGGGGAGTTGGTGGCTGCCTCCCGTCTGTCGAACGCCGACGCCGGCGTCGGCCCGGCCGCTGCCGACCTGGGCCCGGCCCAGTCCCAGCCCTGCGTGGCCTCGATCTACCAGCTCGATTCGCTGGTGCGTCGCGCCACCTCGCTGCAACTCACGAACGATGCACGGACGGGCAATGCCCTGGTCGAAGGAGCAAGTGCATGATCGACGCGATGTACAACGGCGGCATGGGCCTGATCGCCGCACCGTGGTGGACCACGGCGGCCTGGCCGGTGCTCTGGATCCTGATCAAGATCGTGGTGGTGCTGGCGCCCTTGATGGGCGCGGTCGCCTACCTCACACTGTGGGAGCGCAAGCTGCTGGGTTTCATGCAGGTGCGCCTGGGCCCCAACCGGGTCGGCCCGTTCGGTCTGCTGCAACCGATCGCCGATGCGATCAAGTTGCTGACCAAGGAAATCATCAGCCCCAGCGCCGCCGCCAGCGGCCTGTTCCGCCTGGGGCCGATCATGGCCATCATGCCGGCGCTGGCCGCGTGGGTGGCGGTACCCTTCGGACCGGAGGCGGTGTTGGCCAACGTGAACGCCGGCCTGCTGGTGATTCTGGCCATCACTTCGATCGAGGTCTATGGCGTGATCATTGCCGGCTGGGCGTCGAACTCCAAGTACGCCTTCTTGGGCGCGCTGCGCGCCTCGGCCCAGATGGTGAGCTACGAGATCGCCATCGGTTTCTGTTTCCTGGTGGTCATCATGACCGCTGGCAGCCTGCACCTGGGTGAGATCGTGGCTTCGCAAAGCCGCGGCATGGCCGCCGGCATGGGGCTGAACTTCCTGTCCTGGAACTGGTTGCCGCTGCTGCCGATCTTCGTCGTCTACCTGATCTCGGGCGTGGCCGAAACCAACCGCCACCCCTTTGACGTGGTCGAAGGCGAAGCCGAGATCGTGGCCGGCCACATGGTCGAGTACTCGGGCATGGGTTTCGCCATCTTCTTCCTGGCCGAATACGCCAGCATGTGGCTGGTGTCCATCCTGGGCGTGCTGATGTTCCTGGGGGGCTGGCTGCCCCCGATCGACAGCGCACTCTTCAACTGGATTCCCGGCTGGATCTGGCTGGGCCTCAAGACCTTCCTGGTCGTGTCCATGTTCATTTGGATCCGGGCCACCTTCCCGCGCTTCCGCTACGACCAGATCATGCGTCTGGGCTGGAAGATTTTCATTCCCGTGACGCTGATCTGGCTGCTCCTCGTGGGCGGTCTGATGCAGACGCCGTGGAACATCTGGAAATAAGCAGGGCGAACCACCATGTCTACCACCTCTGCCACCACGGCCGTTGTCGCGCCGTTTTCCCTGCGCGATTTCTTCAAGAGTTTCCTGCTGGTCGAGCTTTTCAAGGGCCTGGCCCTGACCGGACGCTACGCGCTGCGCCGCAAGGTGACGGTGCAGTTCCCGGAAGAAAAGACCCCGCTGTCGCCGCGTTTTCGCGGCCTGCATGCGCAGCGCCGTTACGAGAACGGCGAAGAGCGCTGCATCGCCTGCAAGCTGTGCGAGGCGGTGTGTCCGGCCCTGGCCATCACCATCGAGGCCGGTGAACGCGAAGATGGCACCCGCCGCACGACCCGCTACGACATCGACCTGACCAAGTGCATCTTCTGCGGTTTCTGCGAAGAGGCTTGCCCGGTGGACGCGATCGTCGAGACCCACATCCTCGAATACCACGGTGAAAAGCGTGGCGATCTCTATTTCACCAAAGAGATGCTGCTGGCCGTGGGCGATCGCTACGAAACCGAGATCGCTGCGGCCAAGGCGGCCGATGCGCCCTACCGCTGACCCTGGGTTGCCCCTCGACCGAAGAACCATTCCATGGACTACCAGACCGGCTTTTTTTACCTGTTCGCGGCGGTGCTGCTGTTTGCAGCCTTCCGCGTGATCACCGCGCGCAACCCCGTGCATGCGGTGCTTTATCTGATGCTGTCGTTTTCCCAGGCAGCGGCCCTGTGGCTGCTGCTCAAGGCCGAGTTCCTGGGCCTGACGCTGGTGCTGGTGTACCTCGGTGCCGTCATGGTGCTGTTTCTGTTCGTGGTGATGATGCTCGACATCAAGCTCGAAGGCGGTCGCTGGAGTTTCTGGCAACACTTCCCGCTCGCCGCCGCGCTGGGCGCCCTGGTGGCGGCCGAGATCATCGCCGTGTTGTGGGCCGGTTTCCCGTCCATCGTCATGGCGTCTTCTGCACCGATGCCTGCGAGTTATTCGAACACCGGGGAGCTCGGTCGCCTGCTGTACAGCGACTACCTGTACCCGATCCAGGTGGCGGCGGTGATCCTGCTGGTGGCGATGGTCGCCGCGATCGCGCTGACGCTGCGCCAGCGCAAGGACAGCAAGGCCATCAACCCCGGATTGCAGGTGCACGTGCGCGCCAGCGACCGTCTGGTGGTGCTGCCCATGGCCGCCACCCAATCCGCGCCCCTGGTTGACGCGGTCGCCATCGAGGAGGGCAAGGCATGAGCATCACACTGGGTCACTTTCTGTCCGTGGGCGCGGTCCTGTTCGCCCTCTCGGTGATCGGCATCTTCCTGAACCGCAAGAACCTCATCGTGCTGCTCATGGCCATCGAGCTGATGCTGCTGGCCGTGAACATGAATTTCGTGGCGTTCTCCCATTTCCTGGGTGACATGCACGGCCAGGTCTTCGTGTTCTTCATTCTGACCGTGGCGGCTGCCGAGTCGGCGATTGGTCTGGCCATCCTGGTTCTGTTGTTCCGCAACAAGGCGTCCATCAGCGTCGAAGAACTCAACACCCTCAAGGGTTGATGACCATGTGCCCGCACGCTCGTCATTTCATGCATTCGCAGCCCTCCGAGGGGGCACAAACCGCCCCTGGGGCGGCCCGGCGGTCGGTTTAAGGCCTTTCACACCATGAGCACAACCCTTTCTGCAAGCACACTCCTGGCTGTTCCGCTGGCCCCGCTGGCGGGCGCCGTGCTGGCCGGCATCCTTGGAACCACGTTTGGCGGCAACGTCATTGGTCGGCGCACTTCGCACTCCCTCACGATCCTGGGCGTGCTGATCGCCTTCATCCTCTCGGCCATGACGCTCAAGAGCGTGGCGGTCGATGGGGCACGCTTCAATCAGACCATCTACGAGTGGATGGTGGTCGGTGGCCTGAAGATGGAGATCGGTTTCCTGGTCGATGGCCTCACCGCCATGATGATGTGCGTGGTGACCTTCGTCTCGCTGATGGTGCACATCTACACCATCGGCTACATGGAAGAAGACGACGGCTACAACCGCTTCTTCGCCTACATCTCGCTCTTCACGTTCTCCATGCTCATGCTGGTGATGAGCAACAACCTGCTGCAGCTGTTCTTCGGCTGGGAGGCGGTGGGTCTGGTGTCCTACCTGCTGATTGGGTTCTGGTTCAATAAACCGACGGCGATCTTCGCCAACATGAAGGCCTTCCTGGTCAACCGCGTGGGCGACTTCGGCTTCATCCTGGGCATTGGCCTGATCGTGGCCTACGCCGGCACGCTGAGCTACACCGAGGTGTTTGCCAAGGCGCCCGAGCTGGGCAAGCTCGGATTTCCGGGCACCGACTGGCTGCTGATCACCGTGATCTGCATCTGCCTGTTCATCGGCGCCATGGGCAAGTCGGCCCAGTTCCCGCTGCACGTCTGGCTGCCCGACTCGATGGAAGGCCCGACCCCGATCTCCGCCCTGATCCACGCCGCCACCATGGTGACGGCCGGCATCTTCATGGTCGCGCGTATGTCGCCGCTGTTCGAGCTGTCGGACACGGCGCTCAACTTCATCATGGTGATCGGCGCCATCACGGCCCTGTTCATGGGCTTCCTGGGCATCATCCAGAACGACATCAAGCGCGTGGTGGCTTATTCCACGCTGTCCCAACTGGGCTACATGACGGTGGCGCTCGGTGCTTCGGCCTACAGCGTGGCGGTGTTCCACCTGATGACGCACGCCTTCTTCAAGGCCTTGCTGTTCCTCGCGGCCGGCTCGGTGATCATCGGCATGCACCACAACCAGGACATCCGCTGGATGGGCGGCGTGCGCAAGTACATGCCCATCACCTGGATCACCTCGCTGCTGGGCACGCTGGCCCTGATCGGCACGCCGCTGTTCGCGGGCTTCTACTCCAAGGACAGCATCATCGAAGCGGTGCACTTCAGCCACCTGCCGGCCTCTGGCTTCGCCTACTTCGCGGTGCTGGCCGGTGTGTTCGTGACCTCGTTCTACTCGTTCCGCCTCTATTTCCTGGTGTTCCACGGCAAGGAGCGCTACGACCAGAACCCGGATGCGCACCATGGGCATGACGACCACCACGACGATCACGGCCATGGGCATGGCGATCACAAACCGCACGAAACCCCCTGGGTGGTCACCGTGCCGCTGCTGCTGCTGGCGATTCCGTCGGTGGTGATCGGCTTCATGACGATCCAGCCGATGCTGTTCGGCGAGTTCCTCAAGGACGCGATCCACATCAACCTCGAACTGCACCCGGCCATGGAGAAATTTGCCGAGGATTTCCATGGTCCGCTGGCGATGGCGCTGCACGCTTTCTCCACCGCGCCGTTCTACCTGGCGTTGGGTGGCGCCGTGGTGGCCTGGTACATGTACATGGTCAACCCGGCCTTGCCGGCAGGCATTGCGCGCATCTTCAAACCCATCGTGACCATCCTGGAAAACAAGTACTACATGGATTGGTTCAACGAAAACGTGCTCGCCCGTGGCGCGCGTGGTCTGGGCATCGGCCTGTGGAAGGGCGGCGATCGCGGCGTGATCGAGGCGGGTGTGGTCAACGCCAGCTGGAAGCTGGTGGGTGTGGTGTCCGCGGTGGTGCGTCAGGCACAGACCGGTTACCTGTACCACTACGCGCTGATGATGATCGTGGGCGTGTTGCTGTTCATGACGTATTTCGTGTGGCTCGCCCACTAAGAGGAAGAACAAGATGGGTTTGCTGAGCCTTGCGATCTGGACGCCAATTGCCTTTGGCGTCGTGCTGCTGGCCCTGGGCCGCGACGATCAGGCGCACGTGGTGCGCTGGATCGCTCTGGTGGGTGCGGTGCTGAGTCTGGCGGTGACGGTGCCGCTGTACAGCGGTTTTGAACTGGGCACGGCCGCGATGCAATTCGTGGAAATCAGGCCCTGGATCGAGCGCTTCCATGTCAACTACCACCTGGGCGTGGACGGCATTTCGCTCTGGCTGGTGCTGCTGACCGCGTTCATCAACGTGGTGGTGGTGGTGGCCAGTTGGGAGTCGATCACCAGCCGCGTCAACCAGTACATGGGCGCCTTCATGATCCTGTCGGGTCTGATGATCGGCGTGTTCGCGGCGCAGGACGCGATGCTGTTCTACGTGTTCTTCGAAGCCACGCTGATTCCGATGTACCTCATCATCGGTATCTGGGGTGGTCCGAACAAGATCTACGCCGCCTTCAAGTTCTTCCTCTACACGCTGCTGGGCTCGCTGCTCATGCTGGTGGCGCTGATCTACCTGTACACACAGGCCGGCGGCAGCTTTTCGCTGTCCGACTGGTACAAGCTGCCGCTGGGTGGCACCGCCCAGACCCTGCTGTTCTTCGCGTTCTTCTTTGCGTTCGCGGTGAAGGTGCCGATGTGGCCGGTGCACACCTGGCTGCCCGATGTGCACGTCGAGGCGCCCACCGGTGGTTCGGCCGTGCTGGCGGCCATCATGCTCAAGCTCGGCGCCTACGGCTTCCTGCGCTTCTCTCTGCCCATCCTGCCCGATGCCTCCCACGAGTGGGCCTGGCTCATGATCGCGCTGTCCCTGGTGGCGGTGGTCTATGTGGGTCTGGTGGCCATGGTCCAGCAGGACATGAAAAAACTGGTGGCCTATTCGTCGGTGGCGCACATGGGTTTTGTCACCCTGGGCTTTTTCGTGTTCAGCGACCTCGGTGTGTCCGGGGCGATCGTGCAGATGATCGCGCACGGTTTCGTGTCGGCCGCGATGTTCCTGGCCATCGGTGTGTTGTACGACCGCGTGCATTCGCGGGAAATCGCCTCTTACGGCGGTGTCGTCAACACCATGCCCAATTTCACCGCGTTCGCGCTGCTCTTCGTTATGGCCAACTGCGGCCTGCCGGGCACCGCCGGTTTCGTCGGTGAGTGGATGGTGATCCTGGCCGCCGTCAAGGCCAACTTCTGGATCGGCGCCGCCGCTGCCACGGCCTTGATCTTCGGCGCAGCCTATTCGCTGTGGATGTTCAAGCGGGTGTACCTGGGCGCGCCGGGCAATGGCCACGTCAAGGCGCTGATCGACATCAACCCCCGCGAATTCCTCGTGATGGCGTCGCTGGGCATCGCGGTGCTGTTCATGGGCGTGTACCCCAAGCCCGTCACCGACGTGATGGACGCCTCCGTGGCCGAATTGCTGCGCCACGTTGCCATCTCCAAACTGAACTGATCCCGTGACCGGCCAAAAACACAAGAGAGCGTTTACATGATTGACAACCTCAGCTGGGTCGCGGCTTACCCTGAAATCCTGTTGCTGGTGATGGCCTGCGTGATCGCGCTGGTGGACCTCGGCGTCAAGACCCCGTTGCGTGGGGCCACCTACCTGCTCACCCTGCTCACGCTGGCCGTGGTGGCCCTGCTGCAGGGCATGTACGCGAGCACCGGCCAGGCCACCCTGGCCTGGGGCGGCATGGTCGTGAGCGACCCCATGGGCAACTGGCTCAAGTGTTTCGCCGCGCTGGCCATGATGGTCACCCTGGTCTATGGCCGCGTGTACGCGGGAGATCGCGGCATGCTGCGGGGCGGCGAGCTGTTCACGCTGGCGCTGTTCGCGCTGCTGGGCATGTTCGTCATGATCTCGGGCCACAACTTCCTGATGATCTACCTCGGCCTGGAGCTGCTCACCTTGTCCAGCTACGCGTTGGTTGCCTTGCGCCGCGACGACGTGCAGGCCACCGAAGCCGCCATGAAGTATTTCGTGCTGGGGGCGCTGGCCAGCGGTTTCCTGCTCTATGGTCTGTCCATGGTGTACGGCGCCACCGGCTCGCTGGACCTGGCCGAGGTGGTCAAGGCCATCGCGGGCGGTGAGGCCACGCTCAAGGGCTCACCGCAGGTGCTCACGCTGGGTCTGGTGTTCGTGGTGGCCGGTCTGGCGTTCAAGCTGGGCGTGGTGCCGTTCCACATGTGGGTGCCCGACGTGTACCACGGCGCACCCACGGCCGTCACGCTCATGATCGGTGGCGCGCCCAAGTTGGCGGCGTTCGCCATCGTGATCCGCCTGCTCGTGGAAGGTCTGCAGCCACTGGCGGTGGACTGGCAACAGATGCTGGCCGTGCTGGCCGTGGCATCGCTGCTGGTGGGCAACCTGGCCGCCATCGCGCAGACCAATCTCAAGCGCATGCTGGCGTTTTCCACCATTTCGCAGATGGGTTTCATGTTGCTGGGCCTGCTGGCGGGTGTGGTGGCGGGCGACAGCAGCAACGCCGCGAATGCGTACGGTTCGTCCATGTTCTACGTCATCACCTACGTGCTGACCACGCTGGGCACCTTCGGCGTCATTCTGCTGCTCTCGCGCAGCGGCTTCGAGTCGGAAAACATCAGCGACCTCGCTGGTCTGAACCAGCGCAGTCCGTTGTACGCGGGCGTGATGGCGATCTGCATGTTCTCGCTGGCGGGCGTGCCCCCGCTGGTGGGTTTCTATGCCAAGCTGTCCGTGCTGCAGGCGCTGCTGGCGTCCAGCGGTGCCTTCTACATCGGGCTGGCGGTGTTCGCGGTGATGATGTCGCTCATCGGCGCGTTCTATTACCTGCGCCTGGTCAAGGTCATGTACTTTGATGTGCCCACGCAAACCGCCGACATCGCCGCTGGCGCCGATGCGCGCTCGGTGCTCTCCCTCAACGGCGCGCTGGTGCTGGTGCTGGGCATCGTGCCCGGTGGCCTGATGACACTGTGCGCGCAGGCCGTGGCGGCCTTGCTCGCCTGAAGCCCGGGTATTCAACCGGTCGGTTGCAACTGGCCGGTCACCCGGGCCCCATCCTCCCCCCATGACCCATACCGTTTCTGTCTGGCTGGTGCTGGTGACCGCACTGATCGCCGCCAACCTGCCCTTTGTCAACGATCGCTGGCTGGGCGTGATTCCCCGCAAGGAACCCAAGACCTTGTGGATGCGTATGGGTGAACTGGTGGTGTGTTACCTGCTGGTGGGCGCGTTGGGCCTGGGCCTGGAGCAGGCGGCCGGCCAGATCGCACCCCAGGGCTGGGAGTTCTATGCCGCCACCGGGGCGCTGTTCCTCACGCTCGCGTTTCCCGGCTTCGTGTACCGCTACCTTTTCCTGCGCCGCAGGTAGCAACCCATCCCCCGAGGGAGCTGGACATGGACGACGACCGCCATTTGCGTGAAACCACGGTGTCCCGCACCGAGTTGCTGCGGGGTCAGCTGTTGCATGTGGTGCGCGATACCGTGCGTTTGCCGTCGAGCGCGCAAGCCACGCGTGAATATGTCTTGCACCCTGGCGCCGTGATGGTGATCGCGCTGCTCGACGACGCACGGGTGGTGCTGGAGCGCCAGTACCGCCATCCCCTGCAGCAGGTGATGATCGAGTTCCCGGCCGGCAAGCTCGACGCGGGCGAGGCCAGTCTGGCCTGCGCGCGGCGTGAACTGCACGAAGAGACCGGCTACAGCGCGCGCGAATGGGCTTTTGCGGGTCGGCTCGCTCCGACGATTTCCTACTCCACCGAGATCATCGACATCTGGTTTGCGCGCGGTCTCACGCTGGGTGAGCGCAAGCTGGACGAGGGCGAACACCTGGACGTGTTCACCGCGACGCTGTCCGAGCTGCAGGCCTGGTGCCGCGGGGGTGAGGTGATCGACGGCAAGACGCTGGTGGGCACGATGTGGCTGCAAAACGTGCAGGACGGTACCTGGTCGCTTGACTGGTCGGGGGAGCCGGGTGTCAGCACGGATGGGGTCGCTGCGGGATAATTGGCGGCATGAAGGTCCTCAACCTGCAATGCGCCCACCAGCACGGGTTTGAAGGCTGGTTTGCTTCGGAAGAAGATTTCACCGGCCAGCTTGAGCGCGGGCTGGTGAGTTGCCCGCTCTGTGGCGACACGCAGGTCCAGAAGATGCTGTCCGCGCCGCGTCTGAACCTGCGCACGGGCCGGAACGACACCGCCACAAGCGACCTGGGGGTGTCCGCCGCATCCCCCGAATCCGGTCCGGGGTCGGGTGTCACGGCGACAGGCTTGCCACCGCAAGCCCGGTGGCTGCGGGCTTTGCGCGAGCTGATGGCCAACACCGAAGACGTGGGCGAGCGTTTTGCCGACGAGGCCAGGGCCATGCACAGCGGCGAGGCGGATCAGCGCAACATCCGGGGCAGCACCAGCCCCGAGGTGGCCCAGGAGTTGATCGAGGAGGGCATCGATGTGATGGCGCTGCCGTACCTGCCCATGCTCAAGGAAACGCTGCAGTGACCACCGGGCCCGATGGGGCCCTTATCCTTTTTCGCATCCGGCGGCGGAGGGACCCAGGGACCTCCTTGCCTCCATGGATGCGCAGGCCCGCGACGGTTCAGCGTGGCTTGAAAATCAGCGGTGCCAGTTGCTCGACGTAGTAGACGGCCGCGCCGGTGGACAGATGGCCGTAGTCGTAGGACAGAGGTTGCGTGGCGTTCTCGTTCAGCCGTGTCAGGCAGCCATCCGGGTTGCAGAAGTAGTCCATGCCTGAAATGAACTCGATGTTCATGGCCTTGGCGCGGGCACGCATCTTCTCTGTGACGTCGCGCAACTGAGGGTCCAGACCCTCTTTCAGGCGCAGGGGCGGGCGCTTGAGTGGTGGGCCCTTCTTCCACTCGTCCATCAGCAACTGAGGCAGCGGCTTCTGCCAGTACGGCACGGCCCCCAGCATGATGATGCGGGGGACGCCCGCCTTCTTGAGCTCAGCGACCGTGGCTTCCAGGTTCGTCAGGTCGTAGCGGCGGTGGTGCCACCAAGCGTAGAGGATGACCACATCCGGTTTGGCCGCGCGGATGGCGCGGATGGTGTCGTCGTTCAGGCTTTTGCACAGCGGACGAGGCTCGATGCCCAGAATGGGCGGGCAGATGGCGCCACCGCGTTCGCCCAGACCGAACGGGTACTTGCCGCTGTCCTGCAGCGCCTTGAATCCCGGGTAGAGCGAGCTCGCGTGAGAGTCCCCCCAGAGGAACACCAGCGGACGCTTCTTCTCGATGCAGAAGTCCTTGTAGCTGGAAGCCGGGTACTTGTAGTCCAGCATGCAGTCCTTGTCGCGCCAGCCTTCGATGACGGCGTCCTTGCCGCCCTTGTTCATCATGTTGCGCACGATCTCCGGGAAGCGCGCATCGAATCCGTCGCGCTGGTAGGTGGTGAAGCCCAGACCCGCCGCCAGCGCGATGCTGCTGCACAGGGCCACCGTGATGCCGCCCCGGTTCAAGCGACCAAAACGGATCGGCTTTTCCACCGCCTGGTAGGTCAACCAGGCGAGCAACACGCTCAGTGCGACCCAGCCGAGCTGGGTGGCCACGGGCGGCAGTTCGCCTGCGTGGATGTGCGCGAAAGAGAGCAGCGGCCAGTGCCAGAGGTAGAGCGGGTAGCTGATCAGGCCGATCCAGACGAAGGGCTTGCTGGCCAGCACGTGGCGGTTGACCCAGGCATGGGGCCCCGCGGCGATCATCAGCACGCTGCCCAGCGTGGTCGCCAGTGCCCACCAGCCGGGAAAACTGCGCTCCGGGTCGATCCGCACCAGCACCAGCAGCACCAGCGCCAAGCCGACCCAGCCGTAGACATTGCCGCGCCGGCCGCTGTGGTGTGGCGTGGTGTTGGGCGGGCTGTGCCAGCGGTCGCGCAGGAACACCGCTGCCCAGCCCACCCGGTGAACGTGCATGGCCGCCAGCATGGCGCCGACCATGAGTTCCCAGAAACGTGCCGCCGGGTTGTAGAACGCGGCGGTAGGCTGGCCCTTGACCAGCGACAGGTTCAGCGCGAAGGACAGCAGCAAGAGGATGAGGATCCAGCGCAGCGCATTGACGCGCCAGCGGTGCAGCGCGTACAGGGTGAGCGGCCACAACATGTAGAACTGCTCTTCGATCGCCAGCGACCACAGGTGCAACAGGGGTTTGTTGGCCGAGGCGGCGTCGAAATAACCCGCTTCGCGCCAGAAGGCAAAGTTGGAGATGAAGGCACTGCCGGCGAAAACGTGTTTGCCCAGCTGCTTGTAGTCCACCGGCGTCAGGTTGAACCAGCCCAGGGTGATGACGGTGGCCAACACCAGGAAGAGGGCGGGGAAAATGCGCTTGACCCGTTTGGCGTAGAAGTCGGCGAAACCAAACCGGCCCTTTTGCAGCCCCGACAGGATGATCGAGCTGATGAGGTAGCCCGAAATGACGAAAAAGATGTCCACACCCACAAAACCGCCCTGGATGTGCTCCGGGAAGGCGTGGTGCAAAACCACCGCGACCACGGCGATGGCTCGCAAACCGTCGATGTCAGGTCGGTAGTGGGCGGTGTGGGGGCTCGATGTCATGCAGGGGAACACTGGGCCCACATGCGCGGGCGTGCCAAGGGCGGGTCAACCGGGTGCCGGGCGGCGGCTTTGCGCCGGCCGCCACGGGCGGGCGGGGCACCGGGTTTCAGGCGTAGAGCTTGCGGGAGATGTCCAGCGCCAGCGAATCGGGCAGCTCCACGTCGTCGAAGCTCAGGATCTGACCCGCTTCCACCGGGCGTGTGATGACCGCGTTTTGGATCAGCCCCATGGGCACGTGGCCCGGCACGTCCTGGATGCGCGCCGCCTCGCCGCGCACCTGGAAGCCGCCGATGGCGCGGTCGATGCGGGTCCCCACCGGCAATGCGGTCTTGGCGATACCGACGATGGACAGCGTGGGTTGGGTGGAGTTGTTGAGCAGCACACCACCCCCGTTGATGACGCGGCGCACGGTCTTGACGATCTCGTACTGGCAGAGGTGGAAGTTCTTGACCAGGACGTAGTAGGGCCCGTCGCCCAGCTTGAGGTAGTTGAGCGCCTTCCACTCATCGGCGTCGTGCGTGCCCACCACGAACACGCCCGCCTTGCCCGGGGCGAGCATGTAGTCCGCGATCGGCTGGCCCAGCTCGGCCGCGAAGCGCGCCAGTTCGATGGCGGTCTTGTTGACGTCCACCGCGCTCGGGCCTTCCATGCCCTGGCGGGTGATGGTCGCGCCAAACCCGTTGGCCACGAAGGCCTGCTCGATCTGGATCTTGGTGCCATCGGTGAACGAGGTGGTCTGTTCGATGCTGATGCCCTGCTTGCCGGCCCAATAGGCCATTTCCTCGGGCTTGGGCAGGTGGTTGAGAAAGCCCTTCATGTTGCCGTAGACGATGGGTTTGAAGCCCATCATCACCGCCTCTTCGTGCAGCGCGGCGATGCAACCCGGCTGGTCGCCCTCGGCTTCGGTGAGCAGGCCCTTGTCAGCGAACCAGGAGCCGGTGGTGATGTGGAACTCGGAGTTCATCGTGACCACCGGCTTGCCGGCGCGCAGTGCCTGGTCGATGACATCGGTGGAGTGCAGAACGTCGCCACTGCACTCGACGATGACGTCGCTGGTGTCGATCAGTTGCTGCACCGAGTGGGTCAGTCGCTCGGGAAAGGGAAAGCTCCCGGCCTGCTCCAGCGGGCGGCGTGTCAATACCGAGGTCAGGCTCAGGTCGGGTGCGTGGTTGTGGATCAGGCGCGCGAAGCCACTGGCGATGAAGCCGGTGCCGACCAGGCCGATGCGGTGTTTCTTGACGGTGTTCATGTGGTGTCGAGCTCTTGTGTGACGGTTCTCGAAAAGGGCCTGCGGTCCTGCGACCGGGCCTGGTGGGTCAGAGCGCCCGTGGGCCGGGCGGTCAGCTGCAGTAGCGCGCGGCTCCCAGATTGTCCATGTTGACCAGATCGACGGATTCGTGGTGGGCCTGGTAACCCGACACCAGCTCGGTCAGCAGGACCTTCATGCCTTCGGCGTCGTTGTCGTCGAGGATTTTTTCCAGTACCACCAGCTTCTCTCGCAGCACCGCCCAGGGCAGGAAGTCCTCGGTGGCCTTCATGATGCGCGCATGGGGGGTGGGCTGGGGGTTGTTGCCGATCAGCAATTCCTCGTACAGCTTTTCGCCCGGACGCAGGCCGGTGATCTCGATCGCAATGTCGCCGGTCGGGTTGTCCTCGTCGCGCACCGACAGGCCCGAGAGTTCGATCATGCGCGTGGCCAGATCCAGGATCTTGACCGGATCGCCCATGTCCAGCACGAACACGTCGCCCCCCTTGGCCATGGCGCCGGCCTGGATCACCAGCTGCGCCGCTTCGGGGATGGTCATGAAATACCGCGTCATCTCCGGGTGGGTCACCGTGAGAGGGCCGCCGTCCCGGATCTGGCGCCGGAACTTGGGCACCACCGAGCCCGAAGAGCCCAGCACATTGCCAAAGCGCACCATGGAAAACCGGGTGTGCGGACGGGTCACCGCCAGGGCCTGCAGCGCCATTTCGGCCAGCCGTTTGCTCGCGCCCATGATGTTGGTGGGGCGCACCGCCTTGTCGGTGCTGATGAGCACGAAGTCCGACACGCCTTCTTCGGCGGCGACCTGGGCCGCCGTCAGGGTACCCAGGGTATTGTTCTTGATGCCTTCGACCGGGTTGTGTTCCACCAGCGGCACATGCTTGTAGGCCGCCGCGTGGTACACGGTGTCCGGCTTCCAGGTCGACATGATCTCGCGCAGCCGCTGCGGGTCGCGCACCGAGGCGAGCAGCGGGACCAGGATGGTCTCGGACCCGTCAAGCTTGTCCTGCAGTTCCTGGTGGATTTCGTACAGCGCGAACTCGCTCTGCTCGATCAGCAGCAGGGTGTCCGGGCCCACGGCCAGGATCTGGCGGCACAGCTCGCGCCCGATGGAGCCGCCAGCGCCGGTCACCATCACCACCTTGTCCTTGATGTTCTTGCCCAGCAGGATGTGGTTGGGGCTGACCGCATCGCGACCCAGCAGGTCGTCGATGTCGAGTTCGCGCAGGTCCGAGGTGCTGACGGTGCCTTGCGCCAGCTCGCTCACGCTGGGCAGCGTGCGCACCTGGACGTGGGCGCTCAGCATCTGCTCGATCATTTCGTTGCGGCGATGCCGGCTGGCCGACGGGATCGCCAGCAGCACGGTGCAGATCTGCAGGGAATTCACCAGACCCGGCAGATCCGCCGGGCTGTAGATCGACAAACCGTTGAGCACGTGCCCATGCAGGCGGTCGTCGTCGTCAAGAAAGCCCACCACCCGCATCTCGTGGCTGTTCGACATGGCCGCGGCCAACTGCCGGCCCGCGTTGCCCGCGCCGTAGATCAGGACCCGGGGCAGGGATCCCATCTTGAGCTGGTTCTGGTACAGGCCGCCGAGCCAGAAGCGCGCCAGCATGCGCGAGGCGCCCACGGTCAGCAGCAACAGCATGGGCTGAATCAGGCCCACGGTGCGGGGGACCCCGTCGATGCCGATGGCGGTGAACACGGTCGCGAACAGCAGGCCATAAACGGCGATGGCCTTCATCACCGTCACCAGGGCCGAGAGGCCGGAGTAACGGAAGATGGCGCGGTAAAAACCGTTGACCACGAAGATGGGCAGGGCGATGACCAGCGAGACCAGCACCGCCCACATGGGTTGCCAGTAGGCATCGCCCGACAGCTTGACCCAGTCGCCCAGGCGCAGGTAGTAGGCCAGCCAGACCGTGAGCACGCACAGCGAGGCATCGACCGCCAGCACCACCACGCGCTTGGCGGGGCGGGGCATGGCCAGAATGGGCAGGGCAAAACGATTCAACATTTGAACGCTTCTCCGTTGTTTCAGGGCTCAGTGCGAAACACCGTCCCGACGCAGCACTCGCCACGCCGTCATGAGCACGATCTGCAGGTCGAACCAGAACGAACGCCGACGCAGGTACTCCCGGTCGAGTTCGACTTTTTCAGGGATGGGCAACTCGTCACGGCCATTGACCTGGGCCCAGCCCGTCAGGCCGGGCACCACGCGGTGCACGCCGTGTTGTGTGCGCAGTTCGATCAGGTCGTCCTGGTTGAACAGCGCGGGTCGTGGCCCGACGAAACTCATGTCGCCCTTGAGGATGCACCACAGCTGCGGCAGTTCGTCGAGACTGGTCTTGCGCAGAAAGGCTCCCATGGGGGTCAGATACGCTTGAGGGTCCTGCAGCAGGTGCGTGGCCACCGCCGGGGTGTCCAGTCGCATGCTGCGGAATTTCGGCATCCTGAAAACACGGTTGTCACGCCCCACTCGATCACTCCAGTACAGCGCGGGCCCCTTCGACGTCAATCGCACGAGCAGCGCCAACAAGCCGATGGGCAGCAGAAGAACCAGGCTGGCAACGAGGGCGAGGCAGATATCGAACAAGCGCTTCATTTCACGACATCCTGCACCGCCATCCGCAGGCCTTGCTCCACCGTCAGCCTCGGGGTCCAGTCCAAAACCTTCGTAGTATGCCCTATGTCCACCTGAAGCGAGCCGGTCAGGCGCTCGATCTGCCCCTGGCGCCCCGTCAGTCGGCCGGCCGTGTGCAGCCACGCCACAGGCACCGGCAGCAGCCGCGTCGGGCGGCCCATGGCCGAAGCGAGCAAGCGGATCAGCTCGGCGGTCGAGAGATCGTGGTTGTCGGAGGCGAGAAACGTCTGGCCGGCGGCCTCGGGTTGATCCAGGCAGCGCGTGAGCAGGTCGGTCAGGTTGTCCAGCGCCAGCAGCGAGCGGCGGTTGTCCACCCGGCCCAGTGGCAGCGGTACGCCCCGAGCCACCAGCTGCATCAGGCTCAGGAAGTTGGCTTTCACGCCCCGTCCGTACACCAGAGGGGGGCGCACCACCACGACTTCCAGGCCGGTGTCGCGGGCCACCTCCCACAGGGCCTGCTCCGCCTCCCATTTGGAAAGGCCATAGGCATCGAGCGGGTGGGGCGCGTCCTGCACGCTGAACCGGGTGCCGGGTGGGGTGTGTTCCCCATGCACCTTGAGCGAACTCAGATACACCAGCCGGCGCACGCCCAGAGCGGCGGCCTGCTGCGCCAGCCGGCGCGTGCCCGCCACGTTGACATGCCGAAACGCCGCCATCGGGTCCCCGGAACTGTCCCGCATCACGTGCACGCGCGCCGCGCAGTGGACCACGGCCGACACCCCAGACAGCGCGGCGGACCAGTCGGTTTGCGGGCCGATGTCGGCCACGGTGACGGCTTCGGCGGTGGCCGGCGCTGCCGTGCGCACCAGCGGCCGCACCGCCCGTCCCTGGGCCAGCAGGCTGCTGCACAGGGCCTGCCCCACAAAGCCGTTGGCGCCGGTGACCGCAATCATGGAAACCCTCGAACGGGCACCAGCGCACGCGTGCGAGCGGGCTTCCCCAGACTCAGGGGCAGGAAGCGCTCCATCACGTACACGGTGGGCACCAGCAGGACCGCGGTCACGGCCAGCACCAGCAGGCCGAGCGCCACGTCGTGGTCGATGGCCTGCAGGCTCAGAGACAGCGCCGCCACCAGCAAGACCTTGACCGACTTGATGACAAGCATGTGGATCAGCATGATCGACAGGCTGTACTGGCCGATCCAGGCCAGCCAGCGCGCGTTCTTCCCCAGCAGTTGAACCAGGAGGATGAGCATGAAGGTGCCACTGAAAGCGAACACCAGAAACAGCGCGGGATGGCCCAGGCGGGCTTCCGCCACGGTGACGAAGCCGTTGACCTGGCTAAGCAGGCTCACGGCCAGCAGCAGGACGAACAAGGCCACCTGCCGCAGAGGAGACATGGTCGTTTGCGGCCGGTGGCGCGACAACCAGTAACCCGCCTGGAAAAACACCAGCCCGATCAACGCGGAAGACAGGCTGAACGGCAGCTTGACGAAGCGTGCCGCTTCATAACCCGCCGCGGCCAGCAACAGCACGACCCCCATGCGCACGGCGTCCGATGCCACCAGCCGGTTGACCCCGTACCCGACCATGACGGTGCAGAACAGGGCGATCACGAACCAGACCGGTGTGTTGACCAGATGGCCGTCGCCCAGCGAGCCATAGAAAACGCCGATCAGCGGCGGCAGCAGACCGTAGTTGAACTGTTCGATCTGCAGGTGCATCTGCCTGGCCGCCAGAAAACCGGCCAGGTAGAACAGGAACCCCAACATGGCGTAACAGAAGTACGGCACCAGCAAGGTCCGTGCTTTTTTCTGGAAAAACCCCTGGAGAGGTTCGGCACCCGGTTTGAAGGTCCAGCCCGAGAGGAAGAAGAACAGCGGGACGTGAAAGGCGTAGAGGAAGACGTAAAACGCCGAGGGCTCGGCCACCGAATAGAGGTGCCCGATCACGATCAGGATGATGCCCAGCCCTTTGGCCGCGTCGATCCACTGGATCCGGGTCGCGGATGCCTGGTCGGACACAGGGGGGCGGGTCATGGTTGTGATGGGCGTGCCAGGGCCGATGGTCAAGGCTTATTTGCCCAGGTCCCGGTTTTCCAGGGTCATGGTGCGAATCTCTTCCAGCAGTTTCCGGTTGGCCGACAGCAGATCGGTCACGAAGGCGATCAGGATGGTGTGGAACCCGATGATGAGCAGGGAACTGGCCAGAATCAGTGACTGGATGTGACCGTCGTATCCAGCTTCCGTGGTGAACCACTTGTAGAGAAACCGCAGACCGATGGCGAACCCGATGGCGAACAGGGTGAGGCCAATCGAGCCGAAAAAGCGGAACGGCCGGTAGATGACGAAAACCCGGACGATGGTGACGATGCTGCGCCGGATGTACGAGGAAATGCTCTTGACCAGGCGAGAGGGACGCAGATCGCCGTTGACGCGGATGGGCACCGAGGTGATGGCCATGTTCTTCTGGCCCGCCTGGATGATGGTTTCCAGTGTGTAGGTGTAGTCGCTGAACACCGTCAGGCGCCGTGCGGCCGAGCGGCTCATGGCCCTGAAACCGCTGGGCGCGTCGGGGATGTCGGTCTTGCTGGCCACCCGGACCACCCAGCTGCCCAGCTTCTGCAGCAGCTTCTTGACCGGGCTGAAGTGCTCGATCGCCTCGATCGGGCGTGCGCCCACCACGATGTCGGCCTTTCCATCCAGGATGGGGCGGGTCAGCTGCGGAATGTCGTCAGCGTTGTACTGGTTGTCGGCGTCGGTGTTGACGATGACGTCGGCGCCCTGTTCCAGGCAGGCCCGAAGCCCGTTCATGAAGCCACGGGCCAGACCCTGGTTGCGGGTGTGCCGGACCACGTGGTCCACCCCGTGGGCCAGGGCCACTTCAACGGTCTTGTCCGAGCTGCCGTCGTCGATGATGAGCCATTCGACCTTGTCAAAACCGGGAACCTCGCGCGGCAGGGCCGCGAGGGCAATGCCCAAGGTGTCTGCTTCGTTGAAGCAGGGGATCTGGATGATGAGTTTCAATCTGACGCTCCGAACAAAAAGGGACAAGACGGGAAATGGGTGGGTGGATGGGCGACGGGTGTCAGTGATTGCACTGAGCGGACTTCAGGTATCCCAGGGTTTCGTCGTGAAACTCCACCAGCAAACGGATGTCGCAAGGCTGGAGGTCCTTGGGCAGGTTCTTGATGGCGAACGCAAAACCCGAGTTGATCGCCGCGCCGATGCCCAACGCCTTGGCCACGTCCGGACGTTGTGAATAGGGCTTGATGGAGGTGATGTAGTCCTCGCGCGCCAGCACCCAGAGCCGCTGAATGCGGGCACCGTGCACCGTGTCAAACACCCAGCCACGGGCCTTCAGCATGCCGTCTTCGACCGTGAGTCCGTCGATGTTGCCCACCACCTCCTTGCGCAGCGCAATGCGCAGCGGGCCAAAGCTCTCGTAGCTGCGTTCGGTGTATTCGAATGTGGGCCCGAGATCCAGCAGCGCTTCGTATTGCTTTTGCTGTGTGAAGGGCACCGAGGACCAGAACACCACCACGGCCAACAGCGCGAACACCCCGGTCATGAGCTGCTTGAACCAGCCGGGCCGGCACAAGGAGAAGAAGGGAAACCACACCAGCGGAATCAGGAAGAGGTAGTACCGGGGCTGGAAGCCGGACAGCACCCCCGTCTGGGTGTAGGCCCTGTACCCCAGATAGATGTGGATCGCCAGCATCAGCACGATCGAAATTGCCAGGGCATCGAAAAGCTTGACAAAGGGCTTCTTCGCGGCAGCGATGTCGGGCGAGAACCGCACAACCATCCAACCGGCCAGGGGCAGGCCCAGCATGGCGAAGAAGACGGTCGTCAGTTTTTCATGGATGGGGGCCACGCTCAGGTGCGAGAAGATGATTGGCAATCTCCTGACCATCGAATGGTAGAAGTCCATTGCGTAGGCCCAGAAACTCATCGGGTTCTCGACGACGGTCGCCTGATACAGGTTTCCAGCTTTGGGAAAGAGCGAATGATGGGTGAGATAGGTGAATCCGTAGTAACCACCCGTCGCCACGAGAAACACACCGAGCGCGATCCAGACGGAGCGGGTGGCAAGCGCATCGCGCAGGTGCCGCCCGTTGAGGGCTGCGTAGGCCAGCCCGAAAAACACCAGCATGGCCATGCCGGTCGCCTTGGTCAGGAAGACGATCAGCAGGCCCAGCACCACCCATGCGAGCGAGCGGGGCAGCTTCTGATGGGGGTCGTTCGCGATCCGGGCCATGCCGTAGAAGGTGATGGCAAAGCCCAGGTAGAGCAGGGTGTCGTTGTTCACGCTGCCCGCCAGGTACCCCACCATCGGGATGGCCGAGCAGGCCAACAGGCTGATGTAGGTGGCGCTGCGTTCAACGCCCAACCGGTCCGCCGTCAGGACCGAGAACAAAAGCGCCAGGCCATAAAGCGCCACGCTGAACAGCCGGAAGGTGAGGTAGTCCGGCTTGGGGTCGAGCGAGAACAGCTTGCCCGCGGCCCCCAGGAGCGAGTAGTACAGCGGTGGGTGGCTCAGGTAGTTGGGACTGCCAAAACCGAGGATGGTGCCACTGCCGTAGTTGGGCAGCAGGAACGCCGAGTGCATGCTGTCCCACACGTACGACAGGTGCGACATTTCGTCGGGCGGGTAGCTCAGCGGCGTGTTGCGGGCGAACACCACCGCCTGCAGCATCAAAAAGACGATCAGCAGCAAGGCGGGCAGCAGGTCCTTTTTGCGGTCCATGCCGTTCAGAAATGGGGCCATACCGCCTCGATGAAAATCCGTTGCACTGTCACGAACTGTTTCATGCGTTGGTGTTGGCGTTGGCGTACGCATGGGCCACACGGGGCGGCCAGGCGAGGCCGAAGTCCTCGTGGTCGAGCGTGAGGTTGGGGCTGTAGGCCGGGTCGTTGGCCATGAGCGCGGGCCAGCGTGAACGCATGTAGCTCACTTCCTTCTGGAAGCGGGCCATCTTCTCCGGCGTGTCTTCGTAGCCGCGCGTGGCCGACTCGTGGTGGAACAGGGAAGCGAACGGCGTGTAGATGTTGCGCAGGCCGATCTCGGTGAATTTCAGGCACAGGTCCACGTCGTTGCAGGCCACGCGCAGGTTCACCTCGTCAAAGCCACCCACTTTCATGAAATGCTGCTTCTGTACCGCCAGGCAGGCCCCGGTGACGGCGCTGAACGAGCTGATCAGCGAGGCGCGGCCGACATAGCCGTGGGCCAGCGACGAGAAGCCCTTGTGCGAGTGGCCGGCCCAGCCACCGATGCCGAGCACGATGCCGGCGTGCTGCAGCATGCCGTTGGGGTAGAGCAGCCGCGCTCCCACGGCCCCGACGCCGGGACGGCAGGCCTGGCTGACCAGCTCGTCCAGCCATTCGTGCGTGATGATCTCGATGTCGTTGTTGAGGAACACCAGCACCTCGCCCTGGGCTTCGCGGGCACCCAGGTTGTTGATGGCGGAATAGCAGAACGGCGAGTCGTCGCGGATGACACGGAAGTTGTCGGCCTGGGCCTGTTCGGCGAAGTAGGCCTGCGCCGCCGGATCGTCCGACCCGTTGTCCATCAGGATGATTTCGTAGTTCTTGTAGCGCGTCTTGGCCTTGATGCTCTCGATGCACACCTTTACCAAGTGCACCATGTTGCGCGTGGGGATGATGATGCTGACCAGGGGCGGCACGTCGGGCAGCTTGTAGCGCGCCCGGTAGCCGTGTCCCACGAACTGGGCGCGGGCGCGGGCGCCGATGCGCTTGAAGTGGTCGTTCAGGGCACGCTCGCCCGCCAGCATGGCGTAGGGTTTGATGTTCAGGTCGGCCGTGGCCGTGCTGCCCGCGTGGGCGCGCCAGTGGTACAGGATGAACGGCACGTGCACGATCTGGGCCGGCTCGATGTGCTCGATGGCGCGCAGCACCAGGTCGTAGTCCTGGGCGCCCGCATAGGCATCGCGCAGGCCCCCGGTGCGGGCGATCAGGTCGCGGCGGTAGAAAGCCAGGTGCGTGACCAGGTTGTGCGAATAGAACAGGTCCAGGTTCCAGTCGCTCTTGAAGTAAGGGTCGTAGCGCCGGCCCTGCTCGTCGAGCTTGTCCTCGTCGGAGTAGAGCATCCGGGCATCGGGGTTCGCCGCGATCGCGCGCACCATGTAGAAGAGGGCGTGCGGGGGCAGCAGGTCGTCGTGGTCGAGGAAGGTGATCCAGTCACCCGTGGCCGCGTCCAGTGCGCTGTTGGTCGCGGCCGAAATGTGGCCGTTCGTTGACCTGAAGACCAGCTTGATGCGGGCATCTTCGGCCGCCAGCTTTTCCAGGAAGGGCCGCACGGCGGGGTCGGTGGAGGCGTCGTCGGCGATGCACAGTTCCCAGTGCGGATAGAGCTGGTCCTTCACCGACTGGATGGCCTCACCCAGCCAGACCAGGTTGGCGTTGTAGGTGGGCATGACCACCGACACCTTGGGCGACGCTGTCAGCGCCGCCGCCTGCTGACGCATCATCTCCAGGGCGGCCGCGTCGGGTGTGTCGTAGCGGCGCACCCATTCCTGGTAGTCGCGCAGGTCCAGCACCTTGGGCGCGTGGTCGGCGGCCTGGGCGTCCGCGCCTTCACCGGGACCGTACGCGTGCAGCGCCTGCCGGGTGGCCAGGCCCGCGCCACGGCCCGAACGCAGACCATCCTTGAACACGCGCAGGGCGTGCTTGAGGTTCTGGATGGCGACGCTGACCGCGCGCAGCGGCGCCGTCACGCGCCAGCTGGTGGACTGGTACATGCGGTCGATCTGGGCCTGGGTTTCCTTCACGGACGCCTGCTGCGACAGGATTTCCTGGTTCTGGCAGGAGATGACCTGGTAGGCCGAGATCAGCTGGAAGTTGCGCTCGGTGTAGTCCTGCAGCAGCTCGACCAGCTGTTGGTCGCGGTCCTTGACGGCCTCGGTCAGCTCATTGAGTTGCTGGGCACTGGTGTCCGCGAGCGCGGCAACGGCATGGGCCGGGTCTGTGGTGATGGGCATGTTCAAGGTTCGATCTCAAATCCGGTTGTCTTGGCGCAGTTGCTGCAGGCGGGTCTTGTAGGCCCGGGCCACGGCCTCAATCGAGTAATTTTCGGTGATGTTCTTCCGGGCATTGGCTACCAGCCGCGCCCGTTCGGTCTTGTCTTCCCGCAGCCGGACCATCTGCCGGCTCGCCAGCGAAATGTCGGGGTCGCACCAGAACTGCCCGTCGGCGAACAGGTACTCGTTCTTGTCCAGCTGTATGCGATCGCCGCTCACCAGATAGCTGGTGTCCTCCGTACAGAAGTCGACGTTGCCCGAAAAGTCCGTCACCACGGTGGGAATCCCCAGCAGCATGGCCTCGGCGATGATGCGGCCGAAGCCTTCGGAGCGGTGCAGCGAAACATAGGCATCGCACGACGCCATCAGCTGGGTCACATCGGGGCGGGAGAGGGTCTGGTCGATCACCACCACCCGGTCATCGCCCGCGATTTCGGCAAGCATGGCTTGCCAACCCGCGGAGTTGCTTCCCTGGCCCATGGCCTTGATCACCAAGCCGACCCCAGGGGCGGTGGGGAAGGCGGTCTTGAAGGCGCGTACCGCGCCCACCGGGTTCTTGCGCGACAGCCAGGAATTGCCGTCGAACATCACCAGAAACAAAAACTGGTTGGCCGGCAGGCCCAACGCGCGCCGGTCGGGGCCCGTGATGGCGGGCAGTTCCACCGCCAGCGGCATGCGCCGCACCGGCTTGTCGCCCAGGCTGGCGAAGGCGGTGCCCACGTATTCGCTGAACACCCAGATTTCGTCGACCATCTGGTGCACGCCCGCCAGGTACCCGGGCCAGGCGGGCAGCTCCCAGTGCCAGGCCCCGATGTTGTAGGTGCCTGCCGTCAGCAGTGAGCGCCCGCCCTCCATCCCCAGACGGATCATTTCCGTGGGGGGCAGGCAATACAGGGAGACGGGATGCACCGGCGCGACCACCAGCTGGGCGTCCAGCGTGTGGTCCAGCCGGGCCGGGCCGGGCATGGGGGCGTCGATCACGCGGTACGGCAGGCCGGCGATCTGGGCCGAGCGTGCGGCCATGCGCACGTCTTCCGCGATGCCGATGACGGACTGGGCGTACCCGACGATGTTCAGCCCCGGCAGTTGCGCTGCCGGGTCCTCAAACAGGCCGGCCACGGCCGCGTATTCGGCTGGCCCGTTGGCCTTCCACCAGGCCTCCAGCCCGTTGCAGCCCGCGGCGCTGCCCAGGTCGAACGCCGCTTTCAAATCGGGGCGCGCGCTCCAGATCAGGCAGGGCAGATAAGGCAATGGCCGGGCGCAGGACGTGGACGCCATGTGGCGGGTGGCGTCGAACGCTGCGCTTTTTTGTGCCAGTTGGCTGCGCAGCTCCATGTGGTTGCGCAGCGACCAGGACGGCACGGCGAATTCGTGAAAACCGTTCTGTTCCCACCAGATGAGGGCGGCCAGCCAGCCCGTTTCGCTGTCCAGCGGGTACAGGTTCCGCAGATCGTCGCGCCCCTGGACGATGAGCGAGAGGAACAGCGGCAGGGGGGGCGCACCCTGTGGGCCATGGGGCCGCAGCTGGCGCAGCGATGCGTCCACACGCCAGGCCACGCGCACGTATTCCTTGTGGCCAAAGCCGAACCACCACATCAACAAACCGATGCGGCCGGACGCCTGGGCGATGTCGTAGCTGGCCTGCAGATCGGGCCGGTCGGCCCAGATCAGGCGCAAGGGCTGGGGCAGGGCCTGGGTGATCGAGGCTTCGTCCACCACCACCTCGCGCGTCCGGGCCGTGAAGCCGGGCACCAGGTCCAACACGCTGGGCCAGTTGCCGCGCAGCATGCGGGTGAAGCCACGGCCGCCTTGGGCGAGCAGTTCGTCGGCATCCAGACCCCGGAGCGCGTCCAGGTCCGCCGGGGTGAGCGTCCACTCCATCTCGGCGTAATCTTTGCGGCTGTCCGATTCCCACCAAGCGTAGACGGCGATCCGGTCGAGCAAGCTGTCGGTCTTGAGGTGGGCAATGTCGGGGCGTATGCCCAGCAGCAGGCGAATGCCTGCCGGAACGGCAAAGGCCATGTCGGCCGGATTCTCGGGGGCCTGTTTCAGCCAGTCGGTGTGGGGGATCACGGGCGTCCTGCGGTGATGTCTGCTGATCGGGCCCGTTGCCAGTGTTCTGGGCGTGTACCGTCCGGCGGTCCAGGCGGCAGGTCAGCATGTCCTGCCACCCCGCATTATAAGATTTGCCGCCAGCGCGACCCCTCGCGCACCGGGTGGCGCCTTTAGCTGGCGCGCGCGTCCGCCAGCATGCTGCTCAATGTGTCCTTCAGAGTGTAGGCCGGCAGCGGCCCGGTACAGGCCCTGAGCTTGTCCGGGTTGCCGCAGAGGCGGTGCACCTCGTTGGCGCGCACGAAGGCCGGGTTCACGTTCACCTGCATGTGATGCCCCGTCAGTTCCTCCAGAGCCGTTATCACCGCCTGCAAGGTGTAGGGCTGGCCCGAGCACACGTTGTACACCTCGCCCGGCACGCCTTTGTCCAACAGTGCCAGATAAGCGTCGCAGACCATGCGCACGTCATTGAACTCGCGCTCCACGTGCAGGTTGCCCAACTCGATTTGAGGTATCCGGCGGGCAAAGTGATCCACCAGCTTCGGGATCAGGAAGCCGGGTGCCTGGCCCGGGCCGGTGTAATTGAACGGCCGGGTCAGAAGCAGGGGCAGGCTGTCCGAACAGGTGCGGGCCATGTGTTCCATGGCCAGCTTGCTCATGGCGTAGTGATTGACGGGAGCGGGAGGCTGGTTTTCGGAAATGGGCGATGCGTCGCAATTGCCATACACATTGGCGCTGCTGGCGATCAGGACGCTGGTCAGGTGTTTTTGCTGGCTTTTCAGTGCCTTCAGCAAATTGACCGTACCAATCACGTTGACCTTGTAGAACGCGGTTTCGTCGGCATGACCGACAAAGCTGATACCGGCCAGGTGAACAACTTTCTCTATGCGTTGGCCATTCAACTCGTCTTCCATTCCCTGCACATCGTTCAGATCGGATTGCAGTGCCAGAACGTGGTGACCACGCGATTCGGCCATTTTTTTGAGATGTTGACCGGTAAAACCGACAGCGCCTGTCAGCAGGATGCAGGAGGACATGAAGGGTGCCTGTTGTGCAGAAAAGACAAACGGTTGCATTCGCCAAGCGAATGAAAAGCTGCCCGCAGTTTCGTGAGTTTTCGGCGTTCTCTGCCAGTGAACTGAACGACCGCCGGATTGTGCTTTCCTGCCATTGGTCAACAGTTGCAAAGAGCCTCACCGAGACTGTGCGATGATACGGCCCCCGCCGGGTGCGGTATCCGGCGGGTTGAACGCAAATGAGTTGGGGGAGGTCAACATGTTCAATCTATGGGGTGGTAGGACGCGTGCGCCAGGCACGCAAGGCGTGGTGCGAAAATGGCTATCTCCGCTCGTTTGGTTTCGCAGTCTTTTGCCGGTTACGGTACTGGTTGCGGGGGCGGCGCTGGCGCAGTCAGGCCCGGTGGCGCGCAGTGCCGCAGACCATCAGCGTCACAGCGCCCTGGTTCAAACCGCTTCGGTCCGAGGCTCGGTGCCTGTGATCGTTGAACTGGCCCGGCAAGGGGCTGCTGGTGGGAGTCTACGCGTTCAGCAACAGGGTTCGGCCGCGCAGGTCGCAGACCTTCGTGCAGCCCAGGATCGGGTGCTCTCGCGCCTGGTGGCTGCACGCTCCAATGCGGGCCTGAGGTCGGCGGCGGACTTGGCCCGTTTCAAGCGATTCAGTTATTTCTCGGGTATGTCGCTGCGCGCTTCGGCACAAGACGTGCAGGCGTTGTTGAGTGACCCCGAAGTTCTCCGCGTGCATGAAGATGTGCTGCGAAAGCCGGTGATGCTCGACAGCACGGCGCGCGTGGGCATGGTGTCTGGCGCGTTCCAGGGGCGTACCGGTGCGGGCCAAGTGGTTGCAGTCCTGGACTCGGGCATCGAGAAAAACCATCCCTACCTGTCTGGCCGCGTGGTTTCGGAGGCTTGCTACTCGACGAACGATGCGGGTTACTCGAGCACGTCGCTATGCCCGGGCGGCGTGGAGTCTTCCACCGCTGTCAATTCGGGGCTGGATTGCTCATCTTCCATCAATGGCTGTGGCCACGGAACCATGGTGGGGGGGATTGTGGCGGGGAACACCCACCCCAGCTATGGCGGGGGCATGGCGCGGTCTGCGGAACTGATTTCGATCCAAATCTACAGTCGTATTGACAATTCGACGATCTGCGGTGGGGCGCCACCATGCATTCTCACGTGGACATCGGACGAAATTTTGGGGCTTGAGCGTGTCTATGCTTTGCGCTCCAGCTACCGCATCGCCTCAGTGAACATGAGCTTGGGGGGCGGCGCCTATTCCTCTTACTGTGACTCTGAACCCGAATTTCCGATCGTCGCCTCTTTGCGATTGGCCGGCATTGCGACGGTGGTGGCCAGCGGCAACGAATATCAAAGCTCCAAGCTTTCTGCTCCGGCATGTTTGTCGAATGTGATCAGCGTGGGCAGCACCACGGATTCGGACACCGTCTCAGCCTTCTCCAACAGTGCCCCCATGCTGCAGCTGCTGGCGCCGGGAGATGACATCACTTCCACCTACCTCTCCGGTTCGTACCTGACCGGCGACGGCACCTCATTTGCAACGCCCATAGTTGCGGGAGCCATCGCCACTTTAAGAGAACAGAACCCACAGGCCAGTGTGGACACCATGCTGGCCATGCTCAAAAACACGGGGCTAGGCGTGGTTGACAGCCGCAATCAGCTGCTTCGGTCTCGCATCCGTGTGGATCAGGCCATGTCGGGCCTGGACAGCCTGGCGAGAATCCCGAATGGGCGGAGCCTTTCGGGCCAGTCCGGTACCACGGGCCAGTTCAGCTATTACTCAGTGGTTGTGCCATCGGGTGCGAGCAATCTGAGCATTCAAACCACCGGCGGAACCGGCAACCCCAATATGTACGTCAAACGGGGCAGCCGGCCTACCCAGGCGTCTTTTGACTGCAGTTCCGCAAACGCCGGAACCACGGAAGTCTGCTCCTTTGCATCGCCCACAGCGGGTACCTACCACGTGATGTTGCACGCGCCGTCCACCTACTCCGGTGTCACCGTGAGCGCGGACTTCGATGTGGGTTGTGCCAGCTCGTCCGACATCGTGCTGCCCAGCTCGGTGGGCGGGGCGGCTGAACATTCAACCTGCGGAACCATCCTGTCGAACGCCACCAGCACGGCCGTGTCGTCCACGGGGGTGCTGCAACTGAATGCTGGCACTGGCATCCAGCTTCGAACGGGTTTCCGCCTTACCGCTGGCGGGCGCCTCTGGGCTCGCGTCTACCCAGACATGCAATGACGGGCATCTTCGCCCGCTCCATTTAACTCATACACATTGAACATCATCTAACTGGACACTCAGGAGGTCTTATGAAAATTGCTGGAATCACCCAAAGAAGTTTGGTCGCTTTGTCATTGGCCGGTGCCGTGATTGGGAGCGTTCATGCCAATGAGCTTTATGTGGAGCCCACCGGCGTCGGCATTGGTGTCGCTACACCTGATCGCTTGTTGCATCTTCGTGGCACAAATGCTGTTTTCCGCATGGATCGCCCTGCAAACACGGCGGCTTTTATCATCAATCGTACCGATGACAGCTACAACCCCATGAAGGTATTTCTGGTGGGGGTAAATGCCTCGGCACCAGGAAACGGGGAATTCATCATCAATGATCTCGGCGCGTCCACGGGTGGTGCTGCGGCGAGAAGGATGACCATCACCTCAGGTGGGGAAACACATTTTACCGGGGTAGTTCGTGCTCCTGCATTTGCGCAAACCAGTTCCATCCGATTCAAAAACAATGTGCTTCCGTTGACCAATTCTGTTGAAAATTTGAAGCAATTGCGTGGCGTCAAGTTCAATTGGAAAGAAACCGGGGCCCCTTCGATCGGCCTCATCGCTGAGGAGGTAGTGAAAGTCTATCCCGAGTTGGTGGAAATGGATGGTGCAGTCCCCGGTGCTGTCAATTACTCCGCCATGGTGGCCGTTCTGCTCGAGGCGGTGAAGCAGCAAGATGAAGAAATTCGTCGCCAGAAGATCGAGTTGGAGGAAGTCAAGCGTCAAACCGCAATGGCAAAAACCTCTGAAATTGAGGGCCGCTTGGTTGCACTTGAAGCTGCTTACACTCAGCTTTTGTCAAGCCAGGCTGCTGCGGAAAGAACGGCATTGCATCAAGTCGGGTTCAGTGCAAAATAATAATTGATCGAACTTAAGCTCAATTCAATAAATCGGTGTTGCACTTAGTGCTTGACTCCGCCGGGGTTTGTTGCACGAAGCCGCCCTTTGGCTGGCTTGTGCTCAAACCCCAATTGCGATGCTGCTAATCAGCAAACAGCTGCTTTACCTGCTTGGCGTTGATATGGATTTTTCGCGCAGAGCCAATGACATCAGTCCCAGCGCAAGAGGGCGTGGATCACCAGATATACCCAGTTCTGCTGGGGATTTTGGCTTTCTAAATTGAAAAGTGAGCATGACCCATGACTCACCTTTGACCGTAAGGTCAGATAGTAGATTTCTTGGAAGGTGAATGGTCTTTGTTGATGGTGTGGCACCATCTGGTAACGCATAGTTTAGTTGTCCTAGGTTTTTTTCGCCCAAAAAGACATCAACCTGTTGTTGATCAAGTTTGCCGGGTATGAGAAATGCTTGTCCAGTGATCTGCAACTCAAGGTCGCTGTGTGAATGCGCTCCAATATTCAAGAGCACATTGGCGCTCTGTCCGGTGGACCATTGTCCCCATGGCTCTGGAGCCGACCAGCCTTCCGTGAGAAATGTATGCATCGTGTATGGTGCCTCGCCAGATTCAACAGTCTTCTGGCATGGAGATGCGGCGCATGCAATCAAGAGAATTCTGCCCATCAACTCGGTTTTGGGCCAGTTCAGATATTCCTGCTTGAGGCGCAGGGCTGTGTAGTGCTCACGCGTGCTGATTTCGAATACGTCCAGATGCTGAAGTGTCTGCGCAATGGAACGTAACTGATCCTTGAACTCATGAGGGTATGGCCACTTGTGTGCAGCCCACAGCATATCGCTGTAGGGAAATACCACAGAGTCGGCTTGCCCACTGGCGAGCAACATGGCGACGCGGCTGGTGAATCGTGGGTCGATCTGTCCGTGGCGAAATTCACCCATCCAATACGGCCAATGTTCTCTGGCTTTTTCCAAATTTTTGTCACCCCCTATGTTGAAACTGACGATGTCCAAACGGGCCGCCAAGTAGTTCGCCAGGAAATCGTTGCGGTAGGGTAGAAAAGCAACCCGTTCCTTTGCATGCAACACTTGGCGCATGTCATCAACCAGCTCCCTTTCAATTTGGAGGAACATAGAGCGGTTATGCACGTCCCTAGTCCATTTTTTGGGTATATCGGGCAAATTGAGAAGAATCACCCCGATCATCAGCGCGATCGCGAAGCGCCGGGAGCCAGGTTGATTGCGCGTTGACAGAGCAAGCAGTAGCACCCCCCATGCGCCGAACACGCCCAGGGCTGTCCAGCGGTAGCTCGCACGCATGTTGTTGAAACCTGGCAATTTTTCGGACAGGATTCCCGAGCCAGTGGAAGCCAAGGCTTCCTCGGCCAGCATCAACCTGTCAGCATTTGCGTCCTGGGGTTTGACCGAGTTCAGCTTGAGCGATGGGCCCAGCGCCATGTAAAAACCAAAGAGAGCTATCACCAGCAAACCCGTGACGGCCTTCTGTGTGCCAGCCATGCGCCACGCCGCCCAGATGCATCCGACAACCACGGGGATGGAGAAGGTTGTGACCCAGACGGAGGAGTCACCAAAATACCGCCGATCAGAGCGAGCCACACTCCAACCCAGAGCATCAGGCAGCCAGTGCATGCCCAATGTGGGCCACGCAAAAAACGTCAGATCGGCCCCCCAGCTTCGGAAGAAGTCCAGGGATGCAGGCGCATAACCTGATTTGCCAACGAAGGTGCTGTAAAGCAGATAGGCTGCCAGCAGGCTGAGTGCGTGAAGCGGCAGTGCCACCAGGGCGAGACGCCTTCGTCCGATGGAGTCGGCCTTCAGCCACCACCAAGCACCGAAAAGGCTGGCTCCCATTGCAAAAAACATGAAGCTGTAGCCATCCATGAACACCGCGAGGATGCACACCAGCGGATAAGTCAGTTTCCACAAGGGTTGGCGATGGGCCGGTTCATCACCATCTGGCGCGCATTGTTGCAGCAACTTCAACGAGCAGAGGAGATACATCGGCAGCAAGGCAATGCCAATGGACAACATGGAATAGCTGGCATGCGCCCAGGTGACGGGCATGCTCATCCACCCCAGGGCCGCCAAAACCGCCAAGGCGGGTTTGACCGAAAAGTGCCGTGCCATCGCGTAGGCCGACACCATGGCCAGCGTCATCCAACTGGCCACCATGGCACTGTACGCATCGGGGGGCTGCAGGCCCAGTTGGATGTATAGGGCGGTCAGCCAAGCCCCGGGCAAACCGAATGCCATGGCTGCGGGTTCAGGAGCGCCGAAGTTGGTTGCGTACACCGTCCACAGCGACTGGTTGACGAACGATTGGGAAAAACCAGTGGACCAGACGGCCTGACCCAGCGTGGGGGTCAGCAGGAACGGCACGGCACCGTGAATCACCAGCATAAAGCCCCAAGTGCTGACCAGCAGCAACAGCATCAGGGCACGATGGTTGGTGCGTGGGTGTTCAAGCGTGGTCATGGGCTTTTGTCCTAGTGGAAAGTGCGTACAAGTAAAACAGCAGATCACCTGAGGCCGTCACCACTCGCCCCAAGACTACCGCCACAAGCAAATCTGCTGGTGTGAACAGCCCGCCGAGCAACAGCAGCAACACGGCTTCGCGCACTCCCACTCCAGCTGGAGCCCCAGGAGTCACGAGGCCCGCCAGCCACGCCAGTACATAGGCGCCACATACCGAGGGCAGCGCGGAGTAGGCCAGAGCCGATGTCTGACTGCTCATCAGAAGCACCGCGATGAAGACAGCGCCCGACATCATCAGAAAGCCGGCTTGCCAGCACATGGCTTGGGCAAGCGGTCTGGCGCCGAGGCGGCGGAGCGCGACATATCCACACGTCAGCAACGATGCCCACAAGACGATTGCGGCGGCGGCGGGCATATGTGGCCAGCCCAGTGGGGTCGCCAGCGCACCATACAGAAGACCCAACAGGGCGAGCATGACCAGCTCCCACAGGGCCGACTGCGCCAGCGGACGAGCGGCCATGCCCGTAGACATACCAAGTGCTTGGCGCCCCGCCAAATGGAAGATGTTGCCGGGTATGTACTTGTTGATTTGAGACACACCATAGGTCTTCAGCGCCCATGGCCATGCCGCCTGAAGCTCCAAATAGTTCAGCAGTTGCCACCAGGCTCGGGCCAAAAAGGCATTGGAGGCGCCGTATGCGATCATCAAAAGGGTGAGCGCACCCCAGGTGGACGCACCAAAATGTGAAACGTCTATCTGCGCCGAGTGCTCTGCAATCTTCAAAACAACAAAGGCTGCCCCAGCCAGCGCCAGCAGGGTACTGGCGGTGTGAAACCAGTGTTTGAGGTGAGGGCGATTGATCACCCGCCTAGTCTTTCACCCGACACAGCAACATGGTCCAAGGCAGCGGGGTCTTGACCGCGACCACCTCAAAATAGCGCTCGACGAGCGCTATGAACTGGCGGGTCGACCAGTGTTGCAGGTGACCCGGTGTGTTCCCCCAGTGGCGGACATAGGCGCCACGTGCCATGTTCATGGCACACCATAGGGGTTCGCGCGGCACCGTCAGAATGACGTGACGACTGGCCACTCTCTGGATGGCCGCCAGACCGGCCAAGGGATCGGTCAGATGCTCCAGCACCTCGCTGCAAACGATCAGATCGGCGCTGTCCGTGTCCGGCGCAATATCGTAGATGCTGCGCACGGAGAACATGCCTGGGTCCAACTGGGCGCTGACGGCATTGTCCCGGGCCATGGCAATGATCTTCTCGGAAAAATCGCTGCCCCGGGCAGAGATGCCTTGCCGGGCCCACTCCAGCACCCAGTGGCCCTCCCCGCAACCCAATTCATGAACATTGGCAGGAGCGGCTTGGGCGACCAGAGCGGCCAAACCGCTGTTAAACCCGCGCATGATCTCGCGCACCAGTGGATTGCGGGACTCGTATTTGTCGAACACATTGCCAACGACAATCCCGTTTTCCTGCAAACCGTGCGAAATTTTCAAAACAGATGCCCTCACTCGGATAATTACATTTAAACCTGAAAATGGGCCGGATTTTGAAAACCCGCTCCGCAACGCTGGGCAAGCATGGTCGCGGAATGCTATTCCACTTCAGTACGCCCTAGGGTAAGCTGTCGGTCAATTTGATGAAAACCTCTTGCCACGCTTCAGCAATTTTCTGAACCCTCTTTCGTTGCCATATCCTGGTTGATTGACTCGAAAATATGTAGAGGGTGTATCAATTCATCCGTGCTCAGCAGGAGTTCATCTGTTGACCAGCCTTGGAGTATTTTGCAAAAATTACTAATGGCGTTTTTTGCTGGTGTGGTTCTGGAAATATGCGGAATGGCATCGATTAACTGTTCTGCATAGTTCTGTGCTGTAAAGGTCTGGGACGCCCAGTGTTGAGCCTCGGTCCCAATGCATAGGATCCGGTCTTGGTCTTCGAGCAGTGCTTCCAAGGATGATTGGATATGGCCGATTTCGTCGGTCTGCTTAATCTTGATAACGCATGGGTCTGGAATTTCTGCGTAGAAACCTGTGTCAGTGACCATCACTGCTCTGCCATACAGCATGGCCTCAATCGCTGAAGCAGAGGCGGCCTCTAAGGCCGGCCAGCGAAGGCTGCTAATGACATCACTCTCGGTGATGAAGTATTCCAATTTTTCATCATCAACCTGGCCGGAAATGAGCAACTTCACACCGAGTTGGGCCGCCAGCTCAGTAAGCGTGGTCTTCATGTCGGGGCTCACGGCCCCGACCAAGCGATAAGTCACCCTCTGCTTCAGTAAATGGCTACGTCCGATCGCTTGAATTACACTCGAAACACGCTTGTTCGAATTCACATTTCCGATGGTTAAGAGTTTCAGTGTTATGGCCTCGGCAGATGCGGTGTCAGATGCATTGGCTGCCCTGATTGGGGCATCATAGGCCAGCGGGACAACCCGTACCGGGCCCGAACATGAACTCAGCACGCGGTCGCAGCCCCAGTGGCTGTGGGTTATCACGCCATCTGCCTGCGAACAGATCCACTCGGTCATGGGGGTGATCTCCCGGGTGCCTTCGATGAACGATTCACCATCAGGAAAGCCGAAAAATTGTCCTGCTGCTTCTATTCCATACCAGTGCTCTAATACGGTTTGAGCCTGAGGACGATGTTTCTCTGCCCAACAGTAGAAAAGATGACCCAGAAAGAAATCATGTAAACAGACCAGACCTGGAAAATCAGCAAGCCAGCGAACGCCGCCCTCGTGAAAATCAAAATTATCGCCTATGTGATAAATAATGGCATCGGCATTCAGGATGAGCTCTAAAACCAAGGCTTCGTCATTCCAAGGGACGATCAGCGTACCGAAATCGTGCGTATTGGTTGTTAGCAGTGGCTTGACCTCGGTCCGTACCACCGTTACCCGACATCCCTGCGCCACCAGTTCATGCGTTACCAAGGCCGCCATTCGACCAATAGCAGATCCGGTATTTGCAGGCGTAAAAATGATTAGATTCATGATACGAGTCTATCGACTATCTGCGGCCATTCATTCATTTGGCTTTCCATGAGTTGTAAGGCGGCAAATCCATATTCCCTGGTGCGCTCGGTGTTTTTAAACACGGCGCTCATAGCGGATGCCAGTGCGTCTACATTCGGATCGACCACCCAACCAGTGACTTCGTGCTTGGCAAAGCTCAAAATGCCGCCACTATCACTTGTTGCAATGATGGGTTTTGCGGCTGCAGCTGCCTCTATGGCAACATAGCCATAATCCTCATTAAATGGGATGCAAGCCACCGCTGTGGAGTTGTTGACATAGTCTGCATAGGTCTTGCGCGGCAAAAATCTTAAATCAAGCTTGACCCGATCGGTCAGATTGTTGTCGGATACCAATTTTGTTAGTCTATCCGCATCGGCTGGTGTATCTGGCGGGCCTGCAATTAGTAGCCTAACATTTTTGTCTGAGTTTATCATTGCCTCTAGCAACAGATGTTGACGCTTCATCGCGTTCACTCGGCCTCCAGCAAATATGTACCCGTCGGAAGTTCCTGGGGAAAAAAGCTCCTTGTTATTTATAGGCGGAGGCAAAACGATAGAATCTGCCCCGTTATACTGCAGCAAGCGTTGCCGGGTAACTTCTGAGATGGAGAATATTTTTCTACTCTCCAGAAAGCTTTCATCGTCAGCAGCCTGCACCACTCTCTGTAACGCATTCCCAAACTCGTTGGATGGTAAATTTGATAGGCCTTGATCAAGTAAGTCGTACGCTTGGCGATACTGGTGTACCAGCCAAAGTGTTTTTCTTGGATGGCGTATCAAATAGGCCGGAAATTTAAGGGCAATTACATGGTCGACATTGGATAGTTCAAAAGCGCGCACCATCAGCATCTGGGAAGGGATTTTTGCTGGCGGCTCCCACTGGAATGGAATACGCAAAATCTCGGCGTCGTGCCCTGCAACGATCAGATTCTTCTGAAGATGAGCTGCAAGCTCCTCCGCCCCACCCCAAACAAAAGGAGCCATGTTGTTGACGATAAGCACTTTCACGCCAGTAGCCTTTGCAATACATGCGTCCAGGAAATGTTCAACTCCACCAGTCTGTCTCGAGCGTTTCGGCCCATGGCTTTAGTTTTGGCTTGGTCAAGAAACAACCGATCCATGGCCTCAGCCAGCGCCTCGGGCGTTGGTTCGGTGACGTAACCATTGATGCCATCCTGAACAAGTTCAAGCACGCCACCAGAGTCTGACGTCGTTAAGATCGGCTTGGAGGCATGGCTGGCTTCGACGCTCGGATAGCCGTAGGAGTCTTCGTCTAGCGGGAGATATGCCGCAGCAAGACAATTGGCGAGTTGATCAACCTTCTCTTCTTCACTGATCCAGCGGTTATCGAGATGGACACGATCAGCTAGTCCTAACTGAAGGATTCTTTGAGAGAGGTTTCGCGGATAGTCTGCCCCTGCACATGTACCAGATAGTCGAAGACGCACCGGTGTTCGGGTATGGTACATAGCCTCGATAAGCAGGTGCTGGCGTTTGTGATGTTCCACTCGGCAAATGTAGACGATCTCGTCATTGAAGCCTTCGCAATGAAAACGTTCGGGTCGAAAGACCGGCGGATACAGAACTTCACTGCCGATTCGGTTAAAGCTTTTCAAGCGATCGGAAACCACGCGACTATTGGTGAAAATCGCTTTTGCCTCGCGCAGTCCCCCATCATCGACACGATGCAGTGCCTCTCGAATTTTTTGATGTTTCGGATCGTCCGGAAACCCACGATATGGGCTGTCCCACAAATCATAAAAAGAACGGATATGATGAATAAACCAGAGAATCTTGTGCGGGTGGGGGATTAGGTGAGCTTGAGGCCGAAAGCAGATGATCCTGTCGGCCGTTTCCAAGTCCAACCAGCGAAAGGCCATCATCTGCTGGAATAGCAAGTCAGGCGCATCGACCTCGGGAAGATAAATTCTTTCTACCTGATGCCCTTGTTCCTTAAGCATCGCCTGAAGCCATTCCACAATATTTCGTGCTCCTCCGTTGATGAAGGGGACGAACGTAGAGCAAAGTGCTATTTTCATTTTTTGCAGAGAATCCCGGCGAGGCTTCGGGCTATCCGGTCCACATCATCTCTCGTCAGGTCCAGATGTGTGGGTAGATTGATGCCCCGTTGTGACCATAAGTCGGCAACCGGATAAGATGAATTCTGCAGATAGGGTGGAAGGATGTGCATTGGGTAGAAAACAGGACGAGTCTCGATTCCATCCTCATCCAGATGGTGCATGACATGGTCTCGCCGAGTCGCATCGCCATCGCGCAAAAAGACGTTGTACATCCAGTAAACCTGCTTGGCCCAGCTTGCCTGCACAGGGAGGATGATTTGATCTCTTAGCTCGCTGAGTGCCTCGTCGTACCATTTGGCGAGACGCTCGCGATCGGCTAAAGCTTTCTCAATGCCTTCCATCTGAGCCAGACCAATCGCGGCCTGAATATTGGTCATGCGGTAGTTGTACCCGATCACCGGAAACCAATAACGGCGCTTGGGGTCCATACCCTGTCCGCGAAAAAGGCGCAGCTTGGCCGCAAGCGCATCATCGTCAGTGGTGACCATTCCCCCCTCTCCAGTGGTAATGATCTTATTGCCAAAAAAACTGAACGTCGCACACGTCCCTAGGGTTCCGACCTTTTGTCCGTTCACTTCTGCGCCATGAGCTTCTGCCGCATCTTCAACGACCCATAGTCCGTGTTTATGGGCGATCCTGTTTACTGCAGTCATATCTGCCGGATGACCGTAAAGATGCACGGGAATGATGCCGCGCGTGTTCGAAGTGATTTTCCGTTCGATGTCAGCAGGGTCTATGTTCATCGTGTCTGCACACACATCGACCAGCACAGGTGTCGCTCCACAATAACGCACTGCATTGGCGGTCGCGATATACGTTACCGTCGGGATGATCACTTCATCGCCCGGCTTCAAGTCCATTGCCACCATGGCCAGATGCAAGGCGGTTGTTCCATTGTTTGCTGCAATGGCATGCTTAGCACCACAGAATGTTGCGAACGCTTCCTCGAAGGCGCCAATATATTTGCCGTTGGAGGAAATCCAGTTGGTATCGAGGCAATCAAGTACATACTTGCGCTCGTTTCCAGTCATTTTGGGTTGGGCAACAGAGATTCGGTTCATGCTTTTTCCTGGGCAATTAACTATTAAGAACTCTTGTCGGCACGCCAACCGCAGTAGCACCCGACCCGATATGACAAATTACAACTCCACCAGCTCCAACCGTCACGTGTTCTCCAATCTGGATTTCAGGAATAACTTTGCAACCGACACCCAAAAAGCTCAGATTTCCAATAGTCACATTCCCTGCCAATGCACATTGCGGTGCGATGTGCACAGCCTGACCGATCCGACAGTCGTGATCGACTGTTGCTCCCGTATTAATGATGGCGAGATCCTCAATTACCGATTCTGCATTGATGACAGCACCAGCCATCACCGCAACCCCACGCCCTAGTTTGGCGCTTGGTGAAATAATCGCATGTTGACTGATGGCGTTGACCAACTGGTAGCCGTGACCGACACAAATAGTGCCTAGTCGCTCTCTGAGGCGGTTCGAACCAATGGCAACAAAGAGCCTGAAATGACCTTTCGCCCGTAGCGAAACAAGGTGTTCGTCACCACGCAGGACCGGGACATCCAGACACAGGTCGGGGCTGTCCGAGCCGCCCACACAGCAGGCGATGCTCTCTCCCATCGACCTGAGAAGCTCGATGCAAACTTTGGCATGGCCACCTGCGCCGACAACAACAATATCGGATCTCATGACAGTCGTTTCCAGGCCGCCGAATTCTCGCGTGCAAAAAACAGATTAACCGACTCAACCTTCGTCAGTTCAGCAATCGACAACGATTCAAGCATGCCTGTATCCTGGTTGATTACCCGATGGTTCAGCCCCAACTTGCTGAATGACTCGAACCATTGGTCTGGGTTGCGCCCGGTTCGACGCAAATGCGAGGCACCAAATTCAACAATCAGTGCTATATCCGGATTGCTGGTGATTATGGATGCTCCCCCCTCGATAACATCGAGTTCGGCCCCCTCAACATCGATTTTCATGAGGTTGACGGGTTGACCCGGGGCAATGGTATCGTCGAGTCTGAGGAGGGGTACCTCAATGGGGTTTTGGTGGTGGTTTGGGGTATGGTCCAAAGAAAAAAGTGAGTGGTGTCCGCTCGTGGCTCCAATGAAAAACTCATGATGACCAGTGGTGTTGGAGACAGCCGCTTGATAGATGGTTGTCATGTTCGAAAAGCCATTCATCCACACGGATTTTTCGAGCATCCGTTTTGTCTGTTCGAACGGCTCAAAGGCAATGATTTTTCCCTGCCCCTGCATGGCACGCGCCGCAGCTAGCGTGTGCATGCCGATATTGGCGCCAACATCAACATAGAGGTCGCCAGGCCTCAGGAATTTCTGAATCAGCAGCCTTGTTCCTGGCTCTAGCTCGCCGCTCTCAAGCAGACCTGAAATCAATGCGTGATCCGATGCAGAGCAGAGAACGAAGCCAACTTCAGTTCTAACCAGCATTTCACCCACGTCGCAATTGACCGCGACTCTTCTAGCAGATGCGGCAGCGTACTGCTCGATGCGATCGAGGCGAGGTATCAATATATCATTCAGCATCTGCTGATTTTTTAGCAAAGTCGCTGATACTTTTTGGAGTTCTCGTCTGATTTCCAGGGTTGTCGCATTCGATGCCCTTAAAATCTCTTGCTGAATTTTAAGAGTTGTAGCGGGAGATGGGAGGTAGGGTTCATTTTGAGTTTCGCGAGTCGCTGTTGCGGCTTCATTTTGAATTTTCTGCTGAACTTGTGCCGCCATTGCGGCAGATGTTTTTTGTATTTCTTGGTGGAGGTCGCTGATTAAATAGTGCCTCACTCGAAAGGCAATCGGCCTCAGGATTGGCTTAAGTAGTCTATATCCGAATTGTGCAATTTTTCGAACCATGACTCTTGTTGTTGATGGTGTCGGCGTTTCATTTTTTTTGCATGGTTCGTGATTTGATTCGGCGGTGTCTTGATTGATTTTCAAGACGGCAGTCGAAGTATCTTCGTCAGAAATCTGCTGCGCATCACGCTTGAGTCCTGATTCAAAAGCGACGCGAATGTCGAGTCTATTGCGATAGATATGGTTCATCAAAACATCACGCTCAGAGATGAGCGCTCCATGTCCGTCCAATTTCTATATTTTTTTTTTGCCATGTTGTTCGCAGCAGTTGATTGGGTGGTCTAGAACGACGAACCTTGTTCATTGCGACGTAGATCTGCATCTACCATCATCTGGCAAAGCTGTTCCAGTGTCGTGGTTGGCTTCCACCCCAGTTTGGCCTTGGCACGTTCAGGATTACCAATCAACAGCTCCACCTCAGCCGGACGGTAGAACTTCGGGTTGATGCGCAGCACGGTCTTGCCGGTGGTGCTGTCCACTGCGGTTTCGTTTTCGGCCTGCCCGCGGAAGTCCACCGTGATGCCTGCGCCTTTGAACGCCATACGCACAAAATCGCGCACGGTTTCCGTGCGGTTGGTGGCCAGCACGAAAGTGTCTGGTTCGTCGGCTTGCAGCATGCGCCACATGCCTTCCACGTACTCCTTGGCGTAGCCCCAGTCGCGCTTGGCATCCAAATTGCCCAGCTCCAGGCAGTCCAGCTGACCCAACTGGATTTTGGCCACGCCGTCGGTGATCTTGCGGGTGACGAACTCGCGCCCGCGCAGCGGGCTTTCGTGGTTGAACAGAATGCCGCTGCTGCCGAAGATGTCGTAACTCTCGCGGTAGTTCACCGTCATCCAGTGTGCATACAGCTTGGCCACGCCGTAAGGGCTGCGGGGATAAAAGGGCGTGTCTTCCACCTGCGGAATGGCCTGTACCTTGCCAAACATCTCGGAGGTGCTGGCCTGGTAGAAGCGGATCTTGGGGTTGACCAGGCGAATCGCCTCCAGCAAGTTCAGAGCCCCGATGCCGGTGATCTGCGCCGTGGTGCTGGGCTGCTCGAAGCTGACGCCCACAAAGCTCTGAGCCGCCAGGTTGTAGATCTCGTCGGGCTGGACCTTCTGCACCATGGCGATGCTCGCGCCGAGGTCGGTCAGATCGTATTCCACCAAGTGCAGGTTGGGGTGGTTTTGAACGCCCAGCTCCTCGATGCGCCAGAAATTGACCGAGCTGGTACGGCGGTAGGTACCGTAGACGACGTAGCCCTTGTTCAATAACAGTTCGGTGAGGTAGGCGCCGTCTTGGCCGGTAATGCCGGTGATGATTGCGGTTTTCATGAAGTCCGTGATGAAGTTGGGGAAGGTGGTTTGGAGATACCTAAGGCATCAGCAATTGTTGGGTGCCCGTTAGAAGTCATCCGGGGTCATGTGTGCGAATCAGCTTCTGATCGCATCCTTCAGTTGCCATCTGTATTCAGTTCGAGAGTGCTAAGACATTCTTCTTTGCGCCCTCAGATTATTCTGGTCAGCCCGTGAACAGGTCGCTCGCCTCAGGTTGTAGGCAACGTATCCAGGGTAACGCCTTGAACTGTGGTCTAGGCCATCTCGATACGCCGTCATAGAAGCTCCACTTCAATGGTGGGGTCGATCCAGGCAAGTCCGGCAAAATGAGGTTTGTTGATATTGACGACAGAAAAGACCAGCGCAAGGTCCTTCCATTCATAGTTGTTGATCAGGTGCGTATCTGAGCTGGTGAGCGCGGTCTGAATGGAATAGGTCCCCGGCCCCAGATTGGCAGGAAACCGAACCTCATATCTCAGCTTCGTACCTGACCGGACTTTGGTGAGAACCTGACCCTTGAGATGCGTGTTGGTGCCATACACGACGTGGCCCAAGCGATCTTTGATGCCATAGCCCATGACCAGTTGCTCAATGTCGCTCGTCGTGCAGGCATCAATTCGCAGAATAATCTCTTGCCCCACATCGACGACTTCAACCGGGTTTCCATTCCGATCGTGCAAAGATACTTGTGTTGTTTTTGCTTGACCGGTGCCTGAAACGGTCTGTATTTTTCCATCGTCTCTGAGCACTGTCTGGACTGACTGGTTTTGGTTGTCGGCCAGCATTGCGTTGTAGTAATCCATCACAGCCTCGGGTTCGCCTTCCATCGCCAGCCGGCCTGCGTTGAGCAAGATGGCCCGGTCACAAATGGACTGGATGGCGCCCTTGTCGTGGCTCACGATGAGCAGGGTGGTGCCTTCTTCGCGAAACTGCTTGATCCGGGCAAAGCTCTTGTGGACGAAATAGGCGTCGCCCACCGATAGCGCCTCATCCACGATCAGGATGTCGGGCCGATGCGCCGTGGCCACGCTGAAGGCCAGCCGCATCTGCATGCCGCTGCTGTAGACCCGTACGGGTTGATCAATGTAGTCACCGATTTCGGCGAAGGCTTCGATACCGGGCATCAACCGTGCGATTTCCTCGACGGAGTAGCCGAGCAGCTGACCGGCCATGAAAGCGTTTTGCCGCCCGGTGAAATCGGGATGGAAGCCCATCCCCAGCTCCAGCATGGCAGCCACGCGGCCGGTCATGCGCACACTGCCGGTGGTGGGCTGGGTGGTACCGGTGATCATCTTGAGCAGCGTGCTCTTGCCCGCGCCGTTGATGCCGATGATGCCGACAGCTTCTCCCGGGTTCACCGTGAAGTTGATGCCCTGCAGCACCCACTTGAGGGTGTGCCGTTGAGGTTGAAAGGGGATCAGCCATTCGGCCAGACGCGCCCAGCGCGTCGGGTACTGTTTGTAGGCCTTGCCCAGGTTGGAGACGGTGATGGTGCCCATGCGTGCTGCCTGTTCAGAGTTCGTCGACCATTTCGCCCGAACGCTGACGGAACAGTCGCAGGCCAAAAGCGCAAAGCAGCACCGCCAGTACCGCCACGGGCCACAGGCTGGTCCAGTTGGGCCATTGGCCGTGCACGAGCACGGCCTGGCTGGCCACCATGACGCGGGCCATGGGGTTGAAGTTCATCAGGTACTGCACCTGTTCGGGCAGGATGGCCACCGGGTAGACGATGGGCGTGAACCAGAACCAGAACGAGAGGAAGATGCCGAAGAACTGCCCCACGTCGCGAAAGAACACGTTCAACACACCGAGGGTGATGCCGATCCCGATGGCGAACGCCACCATCAGCAGCAGCAGGGGAACCAAGGCCAGAAAAGCCCAGCCCGGGAAGTTGCCTGACAGCACGAGAAAGACCGAGAACAGGCCGAACACAATGCCAAAGTTGAGTACCGCATTGGCCACCACGGTCACGGGCAGGCACAGGCGGGGAAAGCTCAGCTTTTTAAGCAGATTGGCATGCTCCAGGAACATGCCGGTGGCGCGCGAGGTGATCTCGGCGAACAGGCCCCAGATCAGGATACCGGTGCACAGGTAGATGCTGAAGGCGTAGTCGCCCTCGACCCCGGGCAGCCGCGCCTTCATGAGCTGGGAGAAGATGACCGTGTAGACGAAGATCATCGACAGCGGGTTGATGATGTTCCAGGCAGCGCCCAGCAGGGAGTTGCGGTATTTGGTCTGGAATTCGCGTCGCACGCTGCCGAGGATGAAACCCCGGTAAGCCCACAGGGCCCGGATCATGTCCATCACGACCGCCCGTAGGTGTCGGACAGACGAACGATGTCGTCTTCGCCCAGGTAGTCGCCGCACTGGACTTCGATCAGCACCAGTTCATCGGGGCCGGTGTTGGTCAAGCGGTGCTTTTCCTTCAACGGGATGTAGCGGTATTCACCGGGCACGGTGGGGTACTCCACATCGCCAATCTGCACGGTGCCGCGGCCGTGCACCAGCATCCAGTGTTCGGCGCGCTGGTGGTGGTACTGCAGGCTCAGGCTCTGGCCGGGCTTGACGGTGATGCGCTTGACCTTGTAGCCGTCTTCTTCCTTCAGGGTCGCATAGGTGCCCCAGGGGCGGTGCACCGCGGGCGGCAGCAGGGTGCTCTGGTGGTGAGGGCTGTTGATGTGGCGCTCCTTGAGCGCATCCACCACGCGTTTGACGTTTTGCGCCTCGCGTTTGGTGGTGACCAGCAGGGCATCGGGGGTGTCCACCACCACCAGGTCTTGCACGCCCACCGTGGCCACGACTTTGTGGCAGTGGCTGTCGACGTGCACATGGGTTCCGGTGGTGTTGACGGCGACCCAGTCGGCGCCGTCGGCGGCACCCAGGGTGTTGCCGCTGGCATCCGGCGTGTGGGCCTGCGCCACGGCGGGCCAGGCCCCCACATCGCTCCAGCCGAAGCGGGCCGGCACGAGGGTCACGTTGTTGGCGCGCTCCATCACGGCGTAGTCGATGCTGATGTCGGGCTGCAGGCCGAAGCTGTGCGCGTGAAAGCGGGTGACCTGGGGCGGGCTGGGTTCGTCGGGCAACGACATGGCCTGGGTGGTGGACTGGGCCAGGGCCTGGCCGGCAGCGCGCAGCACGTCGGGCGCATGTTCGGCCAGCGCCGCCAGCATGGCGCCGGCGGTGAAGCAGAACATGCCGCTGTTCCAGTAGAAGCGCCCGGTGGCCAGGTACTCCTGTGCCGTGGCCAGATCGGGCTTTTCGACGAACTTGAGCACGGGCTGAACGTCCCGCCCGAGCTTGGCCACCTCGATGTAGCCGAAGCCGGTTTCCGGGCTGGTGGGCTGGATGCCGAACACCACCAACTGGCCTTTCTGGGCCTGGCGGACGGCTTCGAGGGCGTTGGCCACGAAAGCTTCGGTGTCGGGAATCAGGTGGTCGGCGGGCAGCACCAGCATCACCGCGTCGTCGCCGTGGGTGGCCTGGCAGTCCAGCGCCGCCAGTGCAATGGCGGGGGCGGTGTTGCGGCCCTTGGGTTCGAGCAGGTAGCGCGCCCGCGGCGGGTCGGCCATGTCCGACAGCAGACCCTGGGTGAGGAACAGGTGGTCCTGGTTGGTGACGATGAGCAGATCGTCGGTGCCGCAGGCCTGGCCGCGGGTGATGGCTTGTTCCAGCAAGGCGCTGCCGCCGAGCTTCATGAAGGGCTTGGGGTAGGCTTGGCGTGAGGCGGGCCACAGGCGGGTGCCGGCGCCTCCTGAAAGGACGACAGAGATCAGTTTCATGGGTGTCAGGCGAAGACCTCAGCCTGCTGGAAAGAGGCGCCAGCCTGGTCCTTGGCCGATAGCAGCGGCGTCACCGAGGTGTGCCAGTCGATCGCCAGATCGGGGTCGTCCCAGACGATGCAGCGCTCATGGGCCGGCGCGTAGTAGTCGCTGGTCTTGTAGAGGAACTCGGCGGTTTCACTGAGCACCACGAAGCCGTGGGCAAAGCCCTTGGGCACCCAGAGCTGGTGCTTGTTTTCTGCGCTCAGGATGGCGCCCACCCATTGGCCGAAGGTGGGTGAACTGCGGCGGATGTCCACCGCCACGTCGAACACCTCACCCTGCGCCACGCGCACCAGCTTGCCCTGGGCTTGCTGGATCTGGTAGTGCAGGCCGCGCAGCACACCCTGGCGGGACTTGGAGTGGTTGTCCTGCACGAAATCGACCTGGTAGCCCACGGCTTCCTCGAAGCGAGCCTGGTTGAAGCTCTCGTAGAAGAAGCCACGGTCGTCGCCAAAGACCTTGGGCTCGAACAGGATGACTTCGGGAATGGCGAGGGGTGTGGCTTTCATGGGTCAGCGCAGCGCTTCTTTGAGGATCTGTTGCAGGTACTGGCCGTAGCCGTTTTTGGCCAGCGGCTGGATCAGGGCCTGCACCTGTTCGACGTTGATCCAGCCGCTGCGGAAGGCGATCTCTTCCGGGCAGGCCACCTTCAGGCCCTGGCGCTTTTCCAGTGTGGCGATGAACTGGCCGGCTTCGAGCAGGCTGTCGTGTGTGCCGGTGTCGAGCCAGGCGTAGCCCCGGCCCATGACTTCGACGTGCAGCTGGTTGGCTTCGAGGTACAGGCGGTTCAGGTCGGTGATCTCGAGCTCGCCACGCGGCGAGGGCTTGAGGTCTTTGGCCAGTGCGGCCACCTGCTGGTCGTAGAAGTAGAGGCCGGTCACGGCGTAGTTGCTCTTGGGCTGGGCCGGTTTTTCTTCCAGGCTCAACACCCGCCCCGTCGGATCGAACTCGGCCACGCCGTAGCGGTGCGGGTCGTTGACGTGGTAGGCGAAGACGGTGGCGCCGTCGGCGCGCTCGGTGGCGTTGTGCAGCAGGGCCGCGAAGTCGTGGCCGTAGAAGATGTTGTCGCCCAGCACCAGGGCCGAGGGGTCGTTGCCGATGAAGTCTTCACCAATGATGAAGGCCTGCGCCAGGCCGTCCGGGCTGGGCTGCACGGCGTACTGCAGGTTCAGTCCCCACTGGCTACCGTCGCCCAGCAGTTCGCTGAAGCGCGGCGTGTCGTGCGGTGTGGAGATGATCAGGATGTCGCGGATGCCGGCGAGCATCAGGGTGCTCAGCGGGTAGTAGATCATCGGCTTGTCGTACACCGGCATGAGCTGTTTGCTCACAGCCTGGGTCACGGGGTAGAGCCGGGTGCCGGAACCGCCGGCCAGGATGATGCCTTTTCTTTGCATGGTGCTCACAGGATCTGTTGCAGGATGTGGTCCAGGCCTTGCTGCCAGGGGGGCAGGCGCAGACCGAACGTGGCCTGGAATTGTGAAGTATCGAGACGGGAGTTCAGGGGACGCCGGGCGGCCGTCGGGTAAGCATCTGTTGCAATGGCCTGGATGTTGTCGGGCGTGAGTCTCAGCGCCAGGCCAGCCGCCTGGGCCTCGGGGACGACGTGGCAGGCGTAGTCGTGCCAGCTGGTTTCGCCACTGGCGGCCAGGTGGTAGATGCCGAAGGGGAACGCTTGCGCTCCATCGGTTTGCAGGCGGTGCACCACGTGGGCGGTCAGATCGGCAAGCAGGGCGGCGGATGTGGGGGCGCCCAGCTGATCGTTCACCACGTTCAGGTGTGTCCGTTCGGCGGCGAGCCGCAGCATGGTTTTGGCGAAGTTGTGGCCGTGCGCGCCCACCACCCAGCTGGTGCGGAAAATCAGGTGGCGGCGTGTTGCGCGCGCCAGCGCCCGCTCGCCTTCGAGCTTGCTCTGCCCGTAGACGCCCAGCGGCCCGGTGGGGTCCTGCTCGTTGTAGGGGGCGGGCTTGCGTCCGTCAAACACGTAATCGGTGGAGAAGTGGACGACGCTGGCGCCCAGGCGTTCGGCCTCTTCACCCATGATGCCCGGCGCCCGGGCATTGACCGCCATGGCGGTGGCGGTCTCGCTCTCGGCGCGGTCCACGGCCGTGTAGGCCGCGGGGTTGACGATCAGCCCAGGGCGAACATCGCGGATGAGCGCGCGCAATGCATCGGCATCGGCCAGATCGCAGTCACCCGAGTCCACGGCATGCACGCTGCCCAGAGGGGCCAGGGAGCGCTGCAATTCAAACCCGACCTGCCCGTTCTTGCCGGTCAGGAGGATGTTCATGCAAGCGCTCCGTACTGCTGGCCGATCCAGTGGCGGTAGTCGCCGCTTTGCACGTGCGCCACCCAGTCCGGGTGCTCCAGGTACCACATCACCGTCTTGCGGATGCCGCTGTCGAATGTTTCGGCGGGCTTCCAGCCCAGTTCGCGGTGGATCTTGCTGGCGTCGATGGCGTAGCGGCGATCGTGGCCTGGCCGGTCTTTCACGTAGCTGACCTGGCTGCTGTAGGGCTGGCCGTCGGCGCGCGGCTGCAGTTCGTCGAGCAGGGTGCAGACCGTGCGCACGATCTCGATGTTGGGTTTTTCGTTCCAGCCGCCCACGTTGTAGGTCTCGCCGGGGGCGCCGGCTTCGAGCACGCGGCGGATGGCGCTGCAGTGGTCCTTCACATACAGCCAGTCACGCACCTGCATGCCGTCGCCATAGACCGGCAGGGGTTTGCCGGCCAGCGCGTTGACAATCATCAGCGGGATGAGCTTTTCCGGGAAGTGGTAGGGCCCGTAGTTGTTCGAGCAGTTGGTGGTGAGCACCGGCAGGCCATAAGTGTGGTGGTAGGCGCGCACCAGGTGGTCGCTGGCCGCTTTGCTGGCCGAATACGGGCTGTTGGGGGTGTAGGGCGTGGTTTCGGTGAAGGGCGCGTCGCCCGGGCCGAGCGTGCCATAGACCTCGTCGGTCGACACGTGCAGGAAGCGGAAGGCGCTCTTGGCCTCGCCGTCGAGCGAGCCCCAGTGGGCGCGCACCGCTTCGAGCAGGTGGAAGGTGCCGACCACGTTGGTCTGGATGAAGTCTTCCGGGCCGTGGATGGATCGGTCGACATGGCTTTCGGCGGCGAAGTTGATCACCGCGCGGGGGCTGTGTTCGGCCAGCAGCCGGTCGAGCAAGGCGCGGTCGCCAATGTCGCCTTGCACAAAAACGTGTCGGGGGTCGCCGCGCAGGCTGGCCAGGTTTTCGGGGTTGCCCGCGTAGGTGAGCTTGTCCAGGTTCAGCACGGGTTCATCGTGCTGCTCCAGCCAGTCGAGCACGAAGTTCGAGCCGATGAAGCCGGCGGCACCGGTTACGAGAATCATCCAAGTCTCCTAGAGGGTCGTTTCAGCGTGAGGGTGAGCCACTCGCCCCGCCCGTGTGGGGCTTGGCGGGCAATCGGGGCAAGGGTGTCGGTGCATCATCGGCCAAGTGGGGGGCCACCGGTCTGGTCAGGGCGTTGCAGGCGGCCCAGGTGCTTGACGAAGTAGCGGGCCATGCTCGCGGCATGCCAGCGCATGTACCGGGGGTTGCGTCTGCTGGCGCGCTGGGCTTCGTGAATCACGGTGACCCCGGGATCGCACACCACCTTCCAGCCCGATTTCCACAGCCGGGCGCAGATGTCGACATCCTCGTAATACAGGTGGAATTTAGCATCAAAGCCTCCCACATCCCGAAATGCCGCCGCGCGAAACAGCAGAAACATGCCCGCCACCCACTCCACGTCCTGCGGGTCGGAATGCTCCGTGGGCTGAAGGTGGTAGCGGCCGTCGTCCTGCCCCAGGAGTTTTCGCCCCAGGTTCCAGGGGGTGGGAAAGTGCCGCGCGTTGTCTTCGGGTCGACCCGCAGGGCAGAGCACCAGCGGAGCGACCACGCCCACGCGCGGGTCCTGCATGCAGGCCAGCAGGCCGGGGAAGGGGTCGTCGATCAGGCGGATGTCCGGGTTGGCGACGCAGTAGAAGGTCTGCTCGTTGCCTTCAAAGGCCTGGTTGTGGTTGCCGGCGAAGCCCAAAGGCTGCGCATTGGTGAGCTCGCGCGCGGGGATGCCTTCCGGCAGGCGCAGGCCGGATTCGGGCACGTTGTGGGTGAACACCAGCTCCGTCACGCTGCCCAGGCCCTGGAGATCGGCCAGAAAGCGGTTGGCCAGCGCCACCTGCTGATGGCTCACCACGGACAGGCGGATGCCCGCTGGGGTGCCTTCGCCCTGCGGGTTGTGGTGCGAGCTGGCTTGGGGCCGGCCCGGTGTTGCGCTCATAACAACCTCAGCACACGGTAGATCGTGCGCTGCAGGGGTGGAAGGCGCAGCGACAGGCCGCTGGCCAGCCACAGGCAGAACTGCTGGCGCAGCGTCAGCTCGGCGCGGTAGCGTTCCAGGAAGGCGCGGGCTTGCCGGGCGTTGAGTTGGAAGATCTCGCCATGGCGGTCATCGAACAGGCGGTGAAAGTAGCTGCGGAACACCACCGGTTCGGTTTGCGCCTTGGCGCCGATGGCGTTGTGGGCGTGCTGCCGGTAGTCGATCAGGGCCTGGTCCAGGTAGTCGCGGCTGCCCAGCGCGCTGGCCACGAGAGACAACCACCAGTCGTGCATGATGGCCTGCGGTGGCACCGGCAGGCTCTTGTGCAGCAGCGCGCGGTTCATCAAGCTGGTGCAGCCGGTGAGGGTGTTGCTGAGCAGCTGGGCGGCAAAGCCGCTGCGCTGGACCTGCAGGCCCTGGTAGCGGGCCATGGAGGGGGCGATCTCGCCGCCGTCCTCGTTGATCACGCGCAGATCGCTGTGCACCAGCGCCGGCAGGCCGGGGTGTTGCGCTTCGAGCTCGCGGATGCGTGCCACGCCGGTGGCCAGCTTGTCGCTGTGCCAGTGGTCGTCCTGGTCGGCCAGGGCCACGTACACGGGCTGGCCATGCAGCGCGGCGGGTGCCTCGAACGCCAGGGCGGCCTGCATCAGCACCGAGAAATTCGCACTGGCGCCCAGGTTGCCGTGTTGGTCGTCCAGCAACCGGACCTGCTCGGGATAGCGCGCCACATAGTCGCGCAGGATGTCCAGCGACCGGTCCGAAGAAGCGTCGTCGCGGCACAGCAGGAGAACCTGGACCCGCTCCTGGCTCAGGATGGAGTCGATCTGGTTGGCCAGGAAGCGTTCGCCGTTGTAGACCGGCAGCAGCACCAGCACGGTGCCAGGCGGGAGCGTTGGGGAGGTGGCGTCGGTCATCGGGTTCAGATCTGGTTGAGCAGGAGGCCGAGCCAGAGCGACGCACGCCCCGCGCGCGTCTGGCGCCACAGGCCGCTGGAGCGGTAGGCGCGCAGTCGCGCCAAAGCGCTGGGGCATCGGCGCATGGCCTTGTAGTTGTCAAACTGGCGCAGCGCCTCGACGCTCAGATGGGGCGACAGGTCGTTCATCGCGGCTTCGGTCTGGTCGCCCCAGGTGCGGTACTGGCCCTGCAGCAGCAGACGCACGCGCTGCAGCTTGTCCCAGGAGCGGCCCTGCGAGCCGATCAGGTTGCCGGCGTGCTGGCGGTACAGCAGGCAGGGCTCGGGGTCGAAGCGCATCGTGCCGCCGCAGCCGGTGACCGCCTGGTAGGCCGACCAGTCGTGCCAGACCGAGTGCGAGGGCTGGATCAGGCGCAGCAAGCGCAGCAGCTCGGTGTTGAAGACCATGGTGTTGCCGCTGCACACGTTTTGCAGCAAGGCGTTGCCAAAACCGAGGGGGCGTTCGGGCAGGGGGCTCAGCCCGATGGGTTGCAGCTGCTCGTTGACCAGCCGGGTGCGCGCCGCGTACAGCGCGGGCTGGCCGGGCGCCGGCCGCAGTTGCGCCAGGGCTTGCGCGGCCCGGCCGAGCTTTTGGGGCAGCCAGACATCGTCCTGGTCGCTGAAGGCGATCAGGTCGTGTTCGCTCAAGGGTTGGACCGTGTGCAGCAGATGGAAGAAGTTGGCGGTGGAGCGTTGACGGGGGCCTTGCAGCAGGCGTACCGCGTGGCTGCCGTGCCGAGCAGCGAAAGCCTGGCAGATCGCCACCGTGTCGTCGCTCGATCCGTCGTCGCTGATGCTCAGGGTCCAGTTCGGGTGCTCCTGCGTTGCGATGGAGTCGAGCTGCGCGCCGATGTGGGCGGCGCCCTGGTAGCTCGCCAGCAGTATGTGGATACGGGGTGGTGGCAGGTCGTGCATGGTGCTCAGTGCGGCGTCACAAGACTCTGCGGCTCATCAGACCCAGCCCGAAGGCCAGGCTGTCGCCCAGCATCGTGGCCAGACGCATGCTCACTCCCAGACCCACGGCAGCGCCCGCACCCACCACCGGCGTGAACAGCAGCACCATCATGGCCTCGCGCACCCCCACGCCGCCGGGTGCGCCCGGCACCACATAGCCAACCAGCCAGGAGGCGGCGAACAGGATGGTCATGGTCGGGTAGTGGCCCGCGTCGATGCCAAACAGCCACATCGCCTGCAGCTTGAGTACGCCGCCGAGGATGAGAAAGCCCAGCAGCACCACGGCGCCTACCGTGAGCGAGGTCTTGAGCGAACTGGTGGCCAGCGGTTTGCCCCCGCCCAGGCGTTGGCTCAACGCGGGGAAGAAGTGGTTGAAGAGACGAATGGCGATGGCCGGCACCACCAGCAGGCCGACCGTGAGCAGGCCCAACCCGAGCGGACTGAGCGAATACGGCAGCATCGGCAGCAGCGCTCTCGAAAAAAGCAGCAGGGTGAGCGCGGCGAAGCCCGCGCCCACTGCGAGGTTCCAGACGGTTTCGACCAGGATGGTGCTCAGGGTCACGGCCACCGGGATGCCCACGGTGCTGCCCAGTGCCGCGCGCCCGGCGTAGTGGCCCACGTTGCCCGGCAGGTACTTGCCGAACTGCGCGATCGCGATGATCTGCATGGCTTTGGGCAAGGAGGGGGCGACGCCCTGGTCGAGCAGCAGGGCGCGCCACATGTAGCCGTTGAGGGCGATGGTGGTGGCCACGCCAAGCACCGAGGCGAGCGCGGCCAGCACACCGTAGACGTCCCAGTGGATCGGCGGGATGTCACCGAGCCGCTTGTAGAGCTCGCTCAGGAAGTAATAGAACGCCAGAGCGACCAGGGCGTAGGCCATGGGCTTGAGCAGCTTGCGAGGCGTCATGGGGTGCGGTGCGGCAAAAGGAAAGGAATCGACCGGAAGTGGCCCCGCGAGGGATCGCGGGCGCGTCCTGCCGTGTCTAGGGCGCGGGTTTGCGCCTCATCACACCGTCCAGCAGCGCTTTGAGCTCGGCGCCGAAGTTCTTGATGGTGCAGAACCGCTGGAAGATCGCGTGCCCGTTGCGCGCGATCTTCTCGCGCAGTGCGTCGTCGTTCTTGAGCCGCAGGATCGCGTCGGCCAGGGCCTGCGGATTGGCCGGGTCCACCAGGTAGACGCTCTCTTCGTGCTTGAGCAGTTCCTGCACCGGCGCATTGCGCCGGGTGATGAGCGGCTTGCCCACGCCGATGGCTTCGATCACCTTGTTGGTCAGCACCAGGTCGGCCCGTGCGTTGTCGCCAAAGATGCCGAGGCAGACATCGGCGCGCGCCATGAAGCGCGTGAGTTCGGCGTAGGGCACCGGCGCGTGGAAGCTGACGTTTTTCAGGTCCAGCTCGCTCGCGAGCCGCATGTCTTCGTCGTAGGTGATGCCCTTGCCGACGATCTGGAACGAGACGTTCTGGTCTTCCAGCAGCTTGGCGGCTTTCAGGATGTGCCGCACGCCGTGGAACGGGATGTACTCGCCATGGAAGTGGACCAGGAAGCGGCCATCGGGCTCGCGCGCCGGGCCTGGGCGGATGACCGCGTCGTCCACCGCCAGGAACAGGCGCCGGAACTTGCTGGTTTCGGTGTGGATGATGCGGCCGAAGTGCCCGATCACGTGGTGGCTGTCCAGGATGGAAAGGCTGGCGGCCTTGTAGGACAGCCAGTCGCTCAGGCCGTAGATGCGCGCCTTCAACGAACCCGGTGCGGCCTTTTCGCGGTCGAACACCATGGTGTCGTAGGTCGTGATGTACATGTCGAACACGATCGGCTTCCAGGTCAGCAAGCGGATCAGCGGGGTCAACAACTGGCCGTAGAAGCCCACCAGCACCAGGTCACAGCCGGGGGCTTTCAGCAGTGTCTGCAGCAGCAGGCGGGGGTAGTGTTTGAACGATTTGTCGGGAGGCAGGCAGGCCACGACCTCGTAGCCGTTTTGTCGCAGGGCGTTGAGCACGATGCGGGTGCGTGAATAGGCCTCTTCGCGCCCGGCGACATACAGGATTTTCATGAATGGCGTGATCAGTACTGGATGTTGGCCAGCAGCAGCAGGCTGGACGTGTTCTTGACGTCCTGCAGCTGGGTGCCGTAGGTGGCGCTGAAACGCAGGTTTTTCGCCACGTCCAGCGCGGCCTGCAGGCCCAGCCGGGTGCGGCTGACCTTGGCGGAGGGGAACAGCTCGCGCTGCACCACACCCGGTGTGCCCGCTTCCTGCATCGACACCATGACCGAGTCGCGGTGCAGGCTTTGCACGTGGGAGAGGCTGCCACCCAGGCGCAACTGCTTGTTGCCAGCGAGGTGGATCGGGTCGGCCTGAATGTCCAGACCCAGGCCCGAGAGCAGCTCGTTCATGCGGGAAGAGCTGAACAACACGTCGGTGGTGTAGAGGGTTCGGGTCAGGGCGGGGTCCATGCTGTGCGACTGGCTGGTCAGCGACACCCAGGGCGTCACGTTCATGGCGCCACTGCGCAGCGGGTAACGCAGCTTGTTCTCCAGCGACCAGGTGTCACCCTTGCTGGTGTTTTCCAGCGTCAGGTTGACCATGCTGTCCTGGGCATAGCTGTTGAAATTCAGGGCCATGTGCGAGAGCTGGCTGCTCAGCAGAAAACCCGACACCGGCTTGTGCCAGTACAGCGACACGGCGTCCGAGGTGAACCGGCGGGAATTGCGCTGGGCCGCCGTTTCGAGCAGTTCGGGCTGCTCGTGCTGGAACACGGCCACGCCCAGCCGGCTGTTGCTCGGGTTGTCCTCGGAGCCCAGGTTCATGTCCAGGGCCAGGCCCCTCGGGGACTGCTGGTCCTGCTGCCGGGTCGCGGCGAAGGGCTGGAACACCTTGCCGTTGAGCGGCTTGAAGCTGAACGGTTTGCTCTGGTCCATGCCCAGCGCCACCAGCCTGAAGCCCGGTTGCAGCCGTTTCTGCCCCGCCATGCTCAACACGAGCGTGCCACTGTCGATGTCCTTGTTGAGCTGCTCCGCCGCGCCGGCGCCGGCGCTCACGCTGTTGGCCCAGTCCCAGCCCCGGCTCAGGTAGTGCTGGTACACCCGCGTGATGATCTCCTGGCCGCGGTTGCCGAGGTGGGTGGCATCGTGGTAGAGCGCGTCGACGGACGAGCGCGAGCTGTCGGCGGTGGTGACGTTGGTGAAGCCGTACTTCTGCGGGTCCTGAAAGACCCGGTCGAACGCCGTGTACATGTCCACCGCAATGATGTTGGGGTGGCTGTTGGCGATGCCGGCGAGCATGGTGTTCCAGGCACGGACCTGGTGATCGACGCCGTCCGACACGCCGGGGCCACGACCCCAGGGGTGCAACTGGGTCACGAACAGGCGGCGGTTCTCGTTGGCGGCGCCCGCCTGGACCAGGCGGTCCACGCCCGCCTTGTAGCCCGTGGTGGAGCGGACCAGGCCGTCGGGGCTGCCCGTGCGCCCGATGTCGTTGTGCCCCAGGTAGACCACCGTCAGGTCGCGGTCGACGATGGGGTTGCCGCTGTTGAGCGCCTTGTTGATCTGCTGATCGAAGGCCCGCAGTTCGCCCGACTGGGCCCGCGCGCCACCGATGGCGTAGATGCTGGACCGGTTGACCGTGCCCCGGGCCTGCAGTTGGGTGGCCCAGTTGATGGTGCCGATGGAACCGGTGAAATTCGGGTCCGAGTAGCTGTCGCCGAACACCCGCATGGTGTTGACCTTGATGCTGGCCAGGCTGCTGCTGCCGTCGGTGCTGAAGGGGTTGGCCACGCCCGAGGCGGACGAGCCCGAACTGGCGCAGCCAGCCAGGATCAGGCTGGCGCAGATCACGGTCAATGACAGGGTGGATGCAGGTTTCATGGCGTGGCCGGGAACGGGTTGATACGGGGCGAAAGAAGCGAAAGCGGGCAGGAGCCGGGGTCAGTCGCTGCCGAACAGGTCGCGCGTGTAGACCTTGTCCCGCACGTCGGCGAGGGTCTCGGTCATGCGGTTGCTGATGATGACATCCGCCTCGCGCTTGAAGGCATCGAGGTCGTTGACGATGGGCGAACGGAAGAACTCAGGCTCGCTCAGTCCGGGCTCGTAAATGATGACGTGCACGCCTTTGGCCTTGAGGCGTTTCATGATGCCCTGGATGCTCGACGAGCGGAAATTGTCGGAGCCGGCCTTCATGATCAGGCGGTACACGCCCACGGTCTTGGGGTTCTTGCGCAGGATGCTCTCGGCGATGAAGTCCTTGCGCGTGGTGTTCGACTGCACGATCGCCTGGATCAGGTTCTGCGGCACTTCCCGGTAGTTGGCCAGCATCTGCTTGGTGTCCTTGGGCAGGCAGTAGCCCCCGTAGCCGAACGACGGGTTGTTGTAGTGGTCGCCGATGCGGGGGTCGAGCCCGACGCCTTCGATGATCTGGCGAGAGTCCAGGTTGTGCGTGGCCGCGTAGGTGTCGAGCTCGTTGAAATAGGCCACCCGCATCGCCAGATAGGTGTTCGAGAAAAGCTTGACGGCCTCGGCTTCGGTGGAGTCGACGAACAGAACCTTGACGTCCTTCTTGCGCGCCCCTTGCTGGAGCAGGCCGGCGAACACCTCGGCCCGCGCCGAGCGCTCACCGACGATGATGCGGGAGGGGTAGAGGTTGTCGTGCAGCGCCTTGCCTTCGCGCAGGAATTCGGGCGAGAACATCAGGTTGCGGCAACCCATCTCGGCACCGATGCGCGCCGTGTAGCCCACCGGCACCGTGGACTTGATCACCATCACGGCGTCCGGGTTGATGCGCATCACATCGCGGATCACCGCCTCGACCGAACCGGTGTTGAAGTAGTTGGTCTCGGCGTCGTAGTCGGTCGGTGTCGCGATGATGACGAAGTCGGCGCCGGCATAGGCCTCGTGCTTGTCCAGCGTGGCCCGCAGGTTCAGCGGCTGGTGCGCCAGGAAGTCCTCGATCTCGGCGTCGGCGATCGGACTCTGCCGGGCGTTGATCATCCGGACTTTTTCCGGGAGGATGTCCAGCGCCACCACCTCGTGGTTCTGCGCGAGCAGAACCGCGTTTGAAAGTCCCACGTACCCGGTGCCTGCGACCGCGATTTTCATAAACGAATCCCTGATTCACCGCAGCGCAATGGGCAGTGAGGAAAGTGTGTTGCATCGGCATGAGCAGCGCTGACGCTCCGTGCCATCACCGCCACGCGCCGAACATGGGGAAGGTTGGATGCGCCACGACGGCCCGACGGAGCAAAAAAACACCCCGTGCTGCGATGACGACACGGGGCTGGGGCAGGCCGCTCCAGTGCTACAAACCGACTAATTTTGCCACAACGCCGGTTGGCGCCCGGCCAGGTTGGTGGCGCGTCGCCAACGCTGGAGAGGGCCCGCACCTCAGTTCAACAGGCCGAGCGCCAGCGGCAGACTCACCATGCCCAGCAGCGTGGAGAGCGTGACCAGCCCGGCCACGTACGGGCCGTTGTAGCCCATGCGCGCGGCCAGCACGTAGCAGCTCGATGCGGTGGGCACGGCCGAAAACATGAGCAGCACGGTGGTTTGCGTGGGGTCCAGCCGGAACAGCCGGGCCAGGCCGAAGGCCAGCAGCGGCATGCCCAGGTGTTTCACCGCCAGCACCCCGGCGCCCAGGGTCTTGGCCGCCGCCAGGCTGCCGAACTGCATGCCGGCGCCCGCGGCCATGAGGCCCAGCGCCAGCGAGGCCTGGCCGATGCGGTTGACGGTGGGTTCCAGCCAGACCGGCATGGAAAAGCCCAGCAGGTTGGCGATGAGGCCGCTGGCGGTGCCGATGATCAGCGGGTTGCGCACCAGCTCCCGTGCAAAGCCTTTGCCCGCGTGGCGGGCCATGGGCCAGACGGCGCCCACGTTGAACAGGGGAACGCACACGCCGATGAGCACCGCGATCATGAGCAGGCCGGGTGGCCCGGCCAGTTTTTCGGCCAGCGCCAGCGCGATGAAGGAGTTGAAGCGGAACCCGACCTGGGCGCTGGCCGCGTGCAGGCGCACGTCGATCCGCTGGCCGAGCCAGGGCCAGTGCGGCAGCGAATAGGCCAGCGCGATGCCGCTCACCCCCAGCGCCAGACCGGCGCCCATGAGGCTGGACGCGGCCGAGAGATCGAGCGGGCTTTTCACGATGGAGTGAAACAGCAGCACCGGGAACAGGAAGAAATAGACCAGGCTTTCCACCTGTTCCCACACTTTGCGGTTCAGTGCGGTGAAGCGGCAGACCAGGTAGCCGCAGAGGATGAGCGAGAAGTCGGGGAAGAGGAGCTGGGCGAAGTTCACCGGGTGAGCATAGCGGGAGGGTTGCGGGGGCCGGGTTCGCGGCAGGCCGTCAACAGCGTGACGCCGCCGTCCGACGCGATCCAGCGCGACAGCGGGTGGCACTGGCCGTTGTGGCACCAGCTGTAGTCGGGCGTGAATTCGGAGCGGGTCAGGCGCAGTTCGCGCGGCGCCCGAATCTGCGGCGTGTAGCTGTACCAGCCGTTCACCAGCCGTGCGTCATCGGGCGGCTCCATGCCGGCGGCCGAGCCGCGCACGCGCGCGGCCAGCGCCCGCAGCACCGGTGCGGCACCGGGTGTGGCGCCCGGGGCCACGGCGTAGTCTTCTTCCCAGCGGACCTTCTCGATGGAGTGGGTCCAGGCCAGCGTGAAGCTTTGCACCGGCACGAACACCGGTGGCGCGGCCGATGCCGCCAGCGCCAGACACACCCCCAGCATTGCCATGATTCAGGGCCGGGTCAGCGTGCCGTGGCCATGGCGCGCCGCTGGCGCGTGCGCCAGAGGTGCCAGGCGACGAACGTGGCCACCGCGCCCAGACCGATTTCGTCGGTCAGCGGCAGCGCCACGATGAGGAAGCTGGCCGCCACGATCGCCACGGCGCGTTCAACCCAGTTCAGCGGTCCCGCCAGGTAGCCGATGGCGCCGGCGCCCCACATCGCGATGGCCACCAGGGCTTTGAAGACGATCCAGGTGGTGTCCATCCAGTCGCCGCTTTGCAGCATCAGCGCCGGGCTGTAGACCGCCATGAAGGGCACGATGAAGCCGGCGATGGCCACGCGGATGGCCTGCATGCTGATCTTCAGGCCGCTCTCGCGCGCGATCGGGGCCGCCGCGAAGCAGGCCAGCGCCACCGGCGGTGTGAGGTCGGCCATGATGCCGAAATAGAACACGAACATGTGCGAGACGATCAGCGGCACGCCAAGCTCCAACAGCACCGGTGCGGCCAGCGAGCTGGTGATGATGTAGTTGGGAATGGTGGGAATACCCATGCCCAGCACCAGACAGGTGACCATGGTCAGCAGCAGCGCCAGGAACAGGCTGTCGCGGCCGATGGCGATGATGTAGCCCCCCAGCTCGGCGGCCACGCCGGTGAGGTTGATCACGCCGATGATCACGCCCACCAGCGCGCAGGCGATCGCCACCGGCAGCGCGTGGCGTGCGCCGTCCACCAGCGCTTTGACCGCCAGGGCGCGCGCGTCGCCACCCCGGCGCAGGATGAAGGTCAAGGCGATCAGCAAGGCGCTCACCACGAAGAAGGTGCCGACGCCGAACTGGTAGAAGCCGGCGCAGGCAAAGCCCAGCAGCACCCAGGCCAGGCCACGCAGGGCCATGGCCTTGACGCCGCTGATGACGGCCGCGCCAAAGATCAGGATCACGGTCAGGCCCAGGCCCACGGTGCCGGAGAACAGCGGCGTGTAGCCCGAGAAGAGCAGGGCCACCAGGCCCATCAGCGGCAGCAGCAGGTACCAGCGCTCGCGCACCGCCGTCCAGGGGTTGGGGCATTCCTCCTTGGGCAGGCCCATGAGGCCCTTGCGCCCGGCTTCCAGATGCACCATCCAGAACGCGGTGACGAAATACAGGATGGCCGGGATCAGCGCCGCCTTGACGATGTCGATATAGGGCACGTTGATGGTCTCGGCCATGATGAAGGCCACGGCCCCCATCACCGGCGGCATGATCTGCCCGCCCATGCTGGCCGTGGCTTCCACGCCACCGGCAAAGGCCGGGGTGTAGCCGAAGCGCTTCATGAGGGGGATGGTGAACTGCCCGGTGGTGACCACGTTGGCCACGCCCGAGCCGTTGATGGTGCCCATGAGGCCCGAGGAAATCACCGACACCTTGGCCGGGCCGCCGCGCGTGTGACCCACGGTGCCCATGGCGAAGTCGTTGAACAGGCCGATCATGCCGGCCTGTTCCAGAAAGGCACCGAACAGGATGAACAGGAAGATGTAGGTGGACGACACGTAGGTGGGCGTTCCGTACAGGCCTTCGGTGCCGAAGCCCAGTGTGCTCACCACCTGATCGATGCCGTAGCCGCGGTGGGCCAGCGCACCCGGCAGGTGCTGGCCGAACAGGGCGTAGAGCAGGAAGGTCAGGCAGACCAGAGGCAGACCCCAGCCCATGACGCGCCGCGCGGCCTCGAACACCAGGGCGATCAGCAGCACGCCCACCACCCAATCGGTCTGGGTGAGCTCGCCGGCGCGCAGCGTCAGATCGGCCTCGAAAACCCACTGGTACAGCCCGGTGGCGAAACCCGCCAGGCCCAGCAGCCAGCCCAGCGCGCGCCAGGCGCCCGAGCGCCCGTCCATGGGCGGGAACAGCGCGAAGATCATCAGCAGCACGAAGCCGACGTGGATGGACCGGATCACCTGGCTGGAGAGCGGGTGAAACGAGGCCATCCAGAGCTGGTAGGCCGAGAAGGCAATCGCGACCCAGAAAATGGCGCCGCGCAGCGGGCTGGCCGGGGCCTCGCCAGAACTTTGGTTTGACATGGGATTCTCGATGGTCGAAAGGGATGAGCCTGGGGTCTGCCCTGGGTGTTACTTGATCAGACCGACTTCCTTGTAATAGCGCTCGGCGCCGGGGTGCAGCGGCACGGGCATGCCCTTGATGGCGTTGTCGCGCTTGATGGCCTTGGCCG
>Ga0156155_1290_pt1 | contig 79430 bp, 79 predicted proteins | sample RifCSPlowO2_12_FD_107808 | JGI IMG/M metagenome (GOLD analysis project Ga0156155, IMG submission 107808) | Burkholderiales bacterium RIFCSPLOWO2_12_67_14 | reverse complement strand
CGGTCAGGCGCAGCGGGCGCCAGTACGCTGTCGGGCTCGGCGTCGACGACGCTGTATTCCCGCTCGGGCCGGGCGAACGCGTCGCGCTCCTTGATCAGCAGCCACGCCGGCTTCTTCGCGTCGGCGCTTTTCATGCGCACCAGTGCCCAATGCCCGCGCAGCTTGCGGCCGCGCAGCTCGAACTTGAGATGGCCCCGCTTCAACCCTTCGCGCGCATTTCCCACGGGCAGCCACTGGCCCCGGTCCCACACGATGACGCGCCCCGCACCGTACTGCCCGCTCGGGATGGTGCCTTCGAACGATGCGTAGGACAGGGGATGGTCTTCCACCTCTACGGCCATGTGTTTGACCGCCGGGTCCAGACTGGGGCCCTTGGGCACGGCCCAGCTCTTCATCACCCCGCCGATCTCCAGGCGGAAGTCGTAATGCAGGTGGCTGGCCCAGTGTTTCTGCACCACGAAAGCCCCGGCAGAGGCGGCGGCCGCGGCATCGGCCCGTTGGCCCGCTGGCTCCGGTGTGACGGCAAAGTTGCGCTTGTTCCGGTAGGGCTGCAGCGCGTCGGGCCGATCCGCCGCCCGGGTGGGCGGGGCGCCAGAGCTCGGGTGGGTCGTGTGGCGGGCCATGGTGTCATCAGAGCAAGCGGCGGGTCGGCCCGCCAGCCCAGGGGGCGCCATCGGGAAATACGACCACACCAGATTGCCGAAACAGGTGCCATCGGGCGGGGCGTCGCCCCGTGCGGGCGGGCACGCGGTTCGCCCCGCCCCGCCCGAGGTGCGCCCGCCGTGGGCGCATCACAACCGAAGGAGCAAGACCATGGCGAAAACCGATGCCACCACCGAGCGGAAAGTGGGCGAAGTGATGCATGAGTTCAAGGAAGGCGAACTCAAGAGCGGTTCCGGGAAAAAGGTGCGCAGCCGCAAACAGGCGATTGCCATCGCCCTGTCCGAGGCGCGCGATGCCGGCGGCAAGGTGCCGGACCCACCGAAGAAGAAGGCTCGCAAGACTTCCTGACGCGGGGCCCGGCACGGCGGCCGGCCGGACACTATTGCTGTGAGCCTGTGCCGCCGCCGGTTCCGCCGCCAGCGCCCGGCTCGGGGGGCGCCTCGGGTTGCAAGGGGGGAACGGCCTGCGCCGGAGGATTGCCCGGCTCAACCGGCGTGGTCCCAGGGGCACGGTTGGTGTCGTCCCGGCGCTCCATGCTGTCGGCGCCGGGTGCCGGACCGTCCGTCGGGGTGCGATCGCAGGCCGTCAGCGACAGCAGGGACACCGAGGCCGCGGCGATGAGCGCCCAGACACGGGCGGGTGGGGTGAAATGGATCATGGAAAAAGTCCTCCAAATGGTTACCAACAGGCGCGTTGGAAACCGCAGCAGGGCAAGTCCGGTGCCCATTGACCATTCGATACACCGGCCAAGGCAGAGGCCAGGGCACCCACGCCTGGAGCGACCAGCGCCCAGGCATGCGCCTTGCCCGCATCCCTCTTCCCTCTTCCCTCTTCCCTCTTCCCGGATTCGAACCGTCGCCACCACCTGGTGGCCGATGCCTACCCGCTTCCCGATGAAAGCACCGAACCGTGAACCGAACCGAAAACCTGTTGGTCCGTCCGTTGCACCAGATGCTGTTGGTGTTTGCGGCCGGGCTGTTGATCAGCTCGGTGCTGCTGGACTTCGCTGTGGTGGCCGGCGCCGGCACGCGTGCGTTCGAGTGGGCGCACAAGCTGCTGGGGATGGGCCTGCTCGGTGCCTTGGCGGCGGCGCCTTTTGGCTGGCTCAGGTGGCGCCGCATCCCTCACGGCGCACGTGAGCGTTGGGTAGGCCCGCTCGGCGCAGGCCATGGGGTGGCCTGGGTCCTGTTTGCCGTGAGCTGGTTCATGCGCGAGCCAGACCAACGGCCACCGCTCGGTGCTCTTGTCCTGAGCGTGGCCGGCGCCGGCCTGCTCGTCACCACTTGGCTCGGGCGCGCGCTTGTCGCCCGCGCCCAGCCGGGTGTGGGCACACCCGTGAGCTCCCGCCCTGATGCGCCGGGCGTGGCTCCATGTCCAAACGCTGTGCCTCCATCGACCACCAACCAGGAAGCCGTCGACCTGCTGACTTCGGTTGCGGGGGAAGAAGACCCAGGTGCCGCCGTCGACTCGCCGGCTCCACCCCGTCAACAGGCCGACCGCTCCGGCAGCGACCAGGTGCTCAACAACGCAGACACAGATCGCCGGGGAGGAGCCGCGAAGGGGTGACGTTGCTCGACAGCGGTGCAACCGCTTGGGCCAAGGCACACGCCACCGTTGGTCGCACCGACGGTCTATGGCCTGGAGATACCGACCAGGGCCTCGGCCGTCGGGGTGATGTCCTCGGCCGCGACGGCAAAGTCGCCCAGCGAGACGATGCCCACCAGGCGCTTCTCGCGGCTCACCACCGGCAGGCGCCTGACCTGGCACTGGCTCATGGTGTCGGCGCCCTGCTCCAGGGTGTCGTCCTCGTAGCACCAGATCATGTCCTTGGACATCACGTCGCGAACCTTGGTCTCGCCACTCTTGCCCTCCGCCACAGCGCGCACGGCAATGTCGCGGTCGGTCACCGCGCCGATCAACCGGTCGTTCTCGCCCACGGGCAGCATTCCGAAGCCTTCGTCCCGCATGCGGGCGGCGGCCTCCCGGAGCGTGGCGTCGGGGCTGATCACCAGCACATCGGTGCTCATCACGTCTTTCAGTTGTTGCATGTTGATCTCCATCTAAAGGTTGCAGGGAAGGTCGCGTGGACCTCGTTCAGACGCGGTCGCGCAGTTCGCTCACGCCCGCTTGCGCTGCGCAATGGGCGCAGCAAAAGAGCTGGCCGTCTTTTTCCAGACCATGCCCGACGATGCGCACCCCGCAATGTCCGCAGGCGGGTGCCAGCGCAAAGATCGCGCATTCAAAGCTGTCGAACACATGTGTCTTGTGCTGCATGACGACTTCGAAGGTCTTGTCGTAGGTGTTGCCACAGGTTTCGCACGTTGCCATGGTGGGCTCCTTGGGTGAGGTGAAGGGTGGGTCGGAAAGCCATCTTCTCAAGCAACGGGCAGGCGCTCTGTTCGGTTCGCCACAGACCGCACCACGGGCCGCGCAGCGGTGTGCAGCGGGCGCGTGGCTTGCCCCTGTGCTGGATCGACAACCCCCACAGGAAGATCGACATGTCAGACCACCACCACCTCCCACCGCCCGACCAGGCCCTGGCCGAACACCCCCTGGAATATTCCGACCCGGAACTCGCTGCGTACACGGACGAAAAAGCGCAGGACGTTCTGGAAGATGTCATCGCGTACATGCCCATCGTGTTGTCCAGCATGGCCGCGCTGCAGATCTTCATGTTCGCGTTCATTGCCGTGCTGCTGGCGTGATCGCGGGCTTCGCCTGGCAGGTATTGCCGCAAAGCACACACACCGTCTGACCGCTCCGGCGCCCTCAGACCCCTTCCGTTTCCATGAGCGCCTCTTTGCGGGCCTGCATTTCTTCCCGCATCGCGACCAGGTCGAGCACGCGCAGCGACCTCGCCTTGGGGAAAATCTGGTTTCTTTCTTCCTTGATGTGGTGATCGATGTACTCGCCAAGCACCTTGACCTTGGCGTCGAACATCTCGTCCGGCGTGTCCATCGCTTCGATCTGCGCCATGAGCTCCCTGGCGCCCGCGTGCTCGACCTCGGCTTCGGCCAGTGCGCTGGTTTCCTTCAGCGCGGCCCGCAGGGCGGGGTAGAAGATTTCTTCTTCAATGGTGGTGTGGGCCGTCAGCTCCTGGCATATCTCGTTGGCCAGTTCGAGCTTCTTCTGCTCGACGCCCCGTGCGCGGGAATGCACGAGGTCGTCGTAAGTCTTGAACAGCCTCTTGACCGCCTTGTGGTCGTTGTCCAGAAATGTGCAGGCGTCGGTGTCGGAGCGGGTGGTGGCCATGAAAAATCTCCTGAATCGGTGTTGGACGAAGAACGAAAGTGGGACACGAAACCGGTTCTCTTCTCGTCGCGCAACAGAGAACAGGAATCGCCTGTTTGCACGGCAATGCGCATGCCCGAAACAGCCGGGCGGTGTTCATGCACCGCCACCCTCCTGTTTCACGGCGCCTGCGGAATCCTTCAGGATGCTGATGCCGCCGTCGGCCTCCAGAAAGGCGTACTTCATCTCCCTCAGGTCGCAATCGGCCTCACGCAGCGCGCGCTCGACGTCCATCATGGGCACGTGGTTCCTTTTCAGCGTGTCCGCAAAGAACCGCCCGTCTCGCCCGATGAGCACGGGGTTGCCCTCGACGAAGGTCTGCAACCAGGTGCTGCGAGCGGTGAGCACCGCGACCAGCAGGTTGAGCGCAACGAGCGTGACCGCCGCCAGCAACGCCCCGGTGACCGACTCGTCGCCGCCGGCCAGCCCGGCCGATACCGCCTCGCTCAACAACAGGACCACGAGCAGATCGAAGGGGGTGAACTGGCCCACCGTTCGCTTGCCCGACATGCGAACGAGCGCCAGCAAGACCGCGTAGATGACGGCAACCCTCAGGGGCAGTTCCCACCAGGGTACGGACAGTTCGAACATGAAGGCCTCCATGCGCATGGGCCGGGTGTCCCCCTGAAACCCGGCGATTCACAGGGCAATCGGCGGGCCCTGGCGGCCGCCCGCCATCTTCTGGAAAAGCGGGACAACCGCCGCGAGATGGTGCTGATGCCACCAAATGGCGGTAAAAAATTCCAAAGCTCCGCATGTTCGCAAATCTTGCTGCCCAGCGGCTGGCATCCGGTTTGCCCTTGAAGGGCCCTACTTCTGAAAGGAGAGCAACATGCAACCGACGAAGATCCGATCCACCACCTGGGTACCGGCTGCATGCATGACCGCAGGCGCCGCTTTCGCACAATCCCCGACCCCCGGTGACGCAGCCAGGCTTCCGGACGCCGAGGTGTCCTTTCTCAAGCAGGCGGCACAGAACGGTCATACCGAGGTGGAGCGCGGCAAGTTGGCGCTGCGGGAGGCCGCTGCGGACGCGCAGGTGAGGCAATTCGCGCAAACGATGGCGAACGACCACCAGAAGGCGGGTGAAGAGCTGAAAACCATTGAACTCTTTGAGGAAGCCGCACGAGAGGTCAACAGCGCAGAAGTGAAGGCATTCGCCGCCAAAGCGCTGCCCAGGTTGCAGAAACACCTGTCGATGGCGCGGGAGTTGCACGCCAGCCGCCAAGGCACCGCCGACGACGGCGGCGAACGTCAGGGCTCCGTTACTGGCGCACGCCAATGAAATGGCACAGGCGGCTGCCTGCGCGGCCGGCCAAGCAGCGGGTGCAGGTTTTCTTTCACCCTGTCGAGACGGGCCTGGCAGCTTCTTCGCATGAGCTTGACAGCAAGGCCCAGATTGCCCAGGCCCTGGCTGGCCTGCTGGACGGCGACTACGCAGGTGAACTCAAGACCCAGCGCTTGCCCAAGGGTTGCTATCTCGTCCCCAGCGAAACCTTGCCCGACCTGGCCAGCGCTCAACGCCTCGCGGTGCACACCCCTGACGATCTGTTCGGGGGTGTGGTGCCATTTCCCTTTGTGGCCACCAAAGTGATTTCCCATCCCTTGCTGAGCAGCAGTTCAGCCGCACCCACCGGCTGGTCTACCGACTTTGCCGAGCAGGTGAAAACGGCCGTGTTGCCCGGCTATTCGGTCTTCAGCGCCGCTGATGCCCGTCTCGCCGGTGCGCAACTGCTGGCGCAGAGCAGCGTGCGCCTGAAGGACCCCCAAGGCGTGGGCGGCACCAGGCAGTGGGTTGTGAGCAACGGCGCCGAACTCGACGCGCAGTTGAAGGCAATGGCCAGCGACGCGCTGTGGCGGCGTGGTCTGGTGCTTGAAAGAGATCTGCGGCAGGTGTTCACCCACAGCGTGGGCCAGGTACAGGTCGGAGGGTGCCTCGCGTCGTACCACGGGGTGCAGCACACGACCAGGAATCACGCTGGCCACCCGGTCTATGGCGGTTCGGAACTGGTCGTGGTCCGCGGGGGATTCGACGCGCTGATGCGGTTGCCCCTGGAGCCCCGCACTCGCCTGGCCGTGGAACAGGCACTGAGCTACCACCGAGCGGCGCTCTCGGCGTTCAGCGGGATGTTCATGTCGCGCAGCAACTACGACGTGGCCCAAGGCGTGGACGCATCCGGCCAATGGCACTCGGGGGTTCTTGAGCAGTCATGGCGCATCGGCGGAGCCAGCGGCGCAGAGGTCGCAGCGCTGCGCGCTTTTGCGGTCGATCCCCGGCTGCTGCGTGTTCGCGCCAGCATCTGCGAACGTTATGGCGGTGCCAGCCTGGTTCCCGCGGGTGCCTGGGTTCTTTTCGATGGCCTTGACGAAGGGGGCGGCCGCATCACCAAATATGCACTGACGACCGATCATGTCCACGCTTGAAGAATCCGTCAGCATCGCCGTCGACGAGGCTCACCTGGATGGCACCCTGGTGACGTCCGCGACGCTGATCCCTGGAGTGCTTTTCGTGCACGGGTGGGGCGGGAGCCAGCAGCAATACCTGGCGCGGGCGCGCGAGATTGCCGCACTGGGCTGTGTCTGTCTCACATTCGATCTTCGGGGTCACGCAGAGCACCAGAGCTTGTTCAAGACCGTGTCGCGCGCCCACAACCTGCAGGACGTCCTGGCGGCCTACGACACCCTGATTCAGCGCCAGCACGTCGATCCCGGCGCCATCGCCGTGGTCGGCAGCAGCTATGGCGGCTATCTGGCGGCGATCCTGTCCTCGATGCGACCCGTGAAGTGGCTGGCCCTGCGGGCGCCGGCACTGTATTACGACGATGGCTGGGAGAGCCCCAAGCTGCAGTTGCACAAGGACCACGACCTGGGGACTTACCGCCGCAGCCTTGTGCCCATGAGCAGCAACCGGGCCTTGAAGGCCACCCACGACTTCCAGGGCGACATGCTGCTGATCGAGTCCGAATTCGACGATATCGTGCCCAAGGCCACGCTGGAAAGCTACCGCGAGGCGGCCCAGAAGGCCCGGTCACTGACCTATCGCTGCATGGGCGGTGCCGACCACGGCCTCACCGGCGAGCGCGATCAACGCAACTACTCCGCGGTGCTCATCGCCTGGTTAAAGGAAATGATCGCTGGCGCCCGTGGCGTGGCGCCCGGGTCCGTCCCCGCCAACGACAACTTGCCGCCCGAGGCACCGGTCAAATCGGCCTGATCGGCGTGGCAGAAAAAACCTGATGGGCGGGGAAAAAGACCCCCCGCCCTTGAAAACCGGGGTCCTCGCCCTTATCATTAGCACTCGCTGGAGTTGAGTGCTAACACTTTGCTTCAAGTCGATCAACGGCATCCGCCGGCCCCTGGTGGCCGGCACCGACCGTGTGAACCACCCCTTTTCCGTTCTATTTCAGGAGATGCAATGAACCTTCGTCCTCTCGCCGATCGCGTGATCGTCAAACGTATCGACAGCGAAACCAAGACCGCTTCCGGCATCGTCATCCCCGACGCAGCTGCTGAAAAACCCGACCAAGGTGAGATCCTGGCCGTCGGTCCCGGCAAGAAAAACGACAAAGGCGAACTGTCCGCCATGAACGTCAAGGTCGGTGACCGCGTTCTGTTCGGCAAGTACAGCGGCCAGACCGTCAAGGTCGACGGCAACGAACTGCTGGTCATGAAGGAAGACGACCTGTTCGCCGTCGTCGAGAAGTAATTCTTCTCTCACCCATCCCCAATTACTGAATCCGGAGAAATCAACATGGCAGCAAAAGACGTCATTTTCGGCGGCGAAGCCCGCGCACGCATGGTCGAGGGTGTGAACATCCTGGCCAACGCCGTCAAAGTCACCCTGGGTCCCAAGGGCCGCAACGTGGTGCTCGAGCGCTCGTTCGGCGCCCCCACCGTGACCAAGGACGGTGTGTCCGTGGCCAAGGAAATCGAACTCAAGGACAAGCTCCAGAACATGGGCGCCCAGATGGTCAAGGAAGTCGCTTCCAAGACCAGCGACAACGCCGGTGACGGCACCACCACCGCCACCGTGCTGGCCCAGGCCATCGTGCGCGAAGGCATGAAGTACGTGGCCGCCGGCATGAACCCGATGGACCTCAAGCGCGGCATCGACAAGGCTGTGGAAGCCCTGATCGCCGAGCTGAAGAAGGCCTCCAAGGCCACCACGACCAGCAAGGAAATCGCCCAGGTCGGCTCCATCTCCGCCAACAGCGACTCCAGCATCGGCGACATCATCGCCAATGCCATGGACAAAGTGGGCAAAGAAGGCGTGATCACCGTGGAAGACGGCAAGTCCCTGCAGAACGAGCTCGACGTGGTCGAGGGCATGCAGTTCGACCGCGGCTACCTGTCGCCCTACTTCATCAACAACCCCGAGAAGCAGGCCGCCCTGCTGGACAACCCCTTCGTGCTGCTGTACGACAAGAAGGTCTCCAACATCCGTGACCTGCTGCCCACGCTGGAGCAGGTCGCCAAGGCCGGCCGTCCGCTGCTGATCATTGCCGAAGACGTCGAAGGCGAAGCCCTGGCGACGCTGGTGGTCAACACCATCCGCGGCATCCTGAAGGTCGTGGCTGTGAAGGCCCCTGGCTTCGGCGACCGCCGCAAGGCCATGCTGGAAGACATCGCCATCCTGACCGGCGGCAAAGTGATTGCCGAAGAAGTCGGCATGACGCTGGAAAAAGTGACCCTGGCCGATCTGGGCTCGGCCAAGCGCATCGAAGTGGGCAAGGAAAACACCACCATCATCGACGGCGCCGGCGCTGCCGCTGACATCGAAGCCCGCGTGAAACAAGTGCGCGTGCAGATCGAAGAAGCCACCAGCGACTACGACCGCGAAAAGCTGCAAGAGCGCGTGGCCAAGCTGGCCGGCGGCGTGGCCGTGATCAAGGTCGGCGCTGCGACCGAAGTCGAGATGAAGGAAAAGAAGGCCCGCGTGGAAGACGCCCTGCACGCCACGCGCGCTGCGGTGGAAGAAGGCATCGTGGCCGGTGGCGGCGTGGCCCTGCTGCGCGCCCGTCAGGCCGCTGGCACCATCAAGGGTGACAACGCCGACCAGGACGCCGGCATCAAGCTGGTGCTGAAAGCGGTCGAAGCGCCCCTGCGCGAGATCGTGGCCAACGCCGGTGGCGAGCCGAGCGTGGTGGTCAACGCCGTGCTGGCCGGCCAGGGCAACCACGGCTTCAACGCCGCCAACGACACCTATGGCGACATGATCGAAATGGGCATCCTGGACCCGACGAAGGTGACCCGCACCGCGCTGCAGAACGCCGCTTCGGTGTCCGCTCTGATGCTGACGACCGAGTGCATGGTGGCCGAGTCCCCGAAGGACGACGCACCTGCCGGTGGCATGGGCGGCGGTATGGGTGGCATGGGCGACATGGGCGGCATGGGCATGTAATTGCTCCTTGCCTGAGACGCCATGCCGGCGTTGCAAGGGCTTGCCGTGGCGCTGCCACTGTCTACACCCTTGCGCCTTGGCCTGGCGCCTCATGCTGCGTCGGAGTGCATCACTGCAGGCTGACGAACCCCAAAAGAAAAACCCCGCGAGTCGCCTCGCGGGGTTTTTTTCAATGGGGGAAAAAATAGCGAGAAAGCTCGCACGGTCATTCAGCGGAGGAACAAGTACGCGGCGCGGCCGGCCAGGCCGGGCGTTTTGACCAGCGCTCGCGTGCCTCGTCGTCAGGGTGCCGCGCAGCTGAAGCTGCTGGCCTGGGACGGGTCGCCGCTGCCCTTGTATTGGGGGTAGCCGGGGTAGGGGCACAGCGGCCGCTCAAACGTCGCTCCGGCGGCGGTGGTGCCGGTCGCCACAAGCTGGTTGGGCGCGATGCCTTTTTCCACCCAGTCCACCAGCGCGGTCACCAGGTCTGCATGGGCCGCACCCGGGCCTGTGAGGTCGTGCCCGACGCCGGGCGAGGTCACAAACCGGGCGTAGCCGTCGAAAGCGGCGCTGCCACTGTCCTTGCGCACCTGGTCCAGGTAGGCGGCCGTGCGGTACACCGAGACGCAGGTGTCGGCCAGGCCGTACCACACCAGCAGCTTGCCGCGCTTGCCAAACGCCTTCAGTGAAGCCTTGGGCTCCATCACCTTGGACAGAGACTGCCACTTGGGTGCCAGGGTCAGCGGGTCGTGGCTGATGGAGTCGGCTTCCGTGGAGCCCGTCAGGGTCTGGATGACCGCGGTGGGCGCGATGTAGCTGAAGCCTTTTTTCAGGAAGTCGCCGTCGTACTCAAAACCGAAGGCATAAACCTGCCAGTCGCCGGTGGCGGCACCGCCGCGCCCGTAGCGCTCGTAGCCCGTCATGCCGTTGGCCAGGGTGATGGGCACGGTCTTGTTGGCGTAGTTGAGGCGGATGGCTTCGACTTGGCCCGAGGTCAGGCAGCGGTCGTCCTTGGCGCCAACCACGTCGTCCTTGCACAGCAGGTCGGTGGGCACGTAGTTGCAGGCTTCCACGTTGCCGATGATGCCGTCTTCCAGACCGTCCAGCTGGTCACAGGCCTTGATTTCAGCAGCTGCGTACAGGGCCGATTTGCCGGGGCTGATCCAGTTGGCCTGCTCGGGCAGGTTGGCCTTTTTGCTGCCGTCCGCGTTGTGGCCGTAGATCCAGCGGTTGAAGTCGCCCAGGTTGACCTGGTGGGCTTGCTGGCTGATGGCGGGGGACATGGCCAGCACGCCGTCGTAGTCGTTGGGGTACCTGCTGGCCGCCATCAGGCCCGAACGGCCGCCGTTGGAGTGCCCCACCATGTAGCGCCGGGTGGGGGCTTTGCCATAGAACTGGGTGGCGATGTGCGTGCCCACCTGCAAGGCGAGGTGGTTGGCTTCGTAGGCATGGTTCTTCAAGGCGGTTTTGTCTTTGCCCCAGGCAAAGTCTTCCGTCTGGTGGCCGGAGTCGGAACTGATGCGCACGAACGGCAGCGCGGCCTTGCCCTGCACGTATTTCACGTGCCAGGGGTCGTCGGTGGGCATGAAGCCGTCAAACCCGCCGCCGCCCAGGGTCAGTACCTTGCCATTCCAGTCCTCGCCCTCGGGCAGTTCCACGGCCCAGTGGATGGTGGAGCCGGGCGACGACACGATGGTGCCACGCACGATGCAGGCGCGGGGCATGGCAATGGGTTCCTGGGAACCGTAGTGTGTTTCGGGCACGGTTTGCGCGGGCCGCAGTTCGGTCTTGACGAACTTCGCGTTGACAGGCAACCGGTGGGGCACAAAGCTGGCGCACGACTCGGCCAATGGCCGGGCCGAAGGCGGTGCGGGCGTCTTGTTGCTGGCGTGGGCGCCAAGCATGACGGCGCTGGCCAGGGCGCCCGTCAGAGCGGCTGTCTTGGGGAAGGCCTTTGCGGGGGTGTGAACGCGGCTGGACCGGGACGCCCAGGGTGTGAACGGGGTTGTGCAGAATGAGGGGCTCATCAATGTGCTTCCTTGCAAGGAAATTGCCGCTCATGCACTGCTGGCCAGCCCTGTGCAGCCAGCCCTGTGCAGCGGGCTTGGGCCATGCTAGGACGGTGCAAATCCGGCGTCTTGTACGCCACGGGGAACCGAGGGGAAACACCGATGTCGGCGCTTCATGCCATATCCGGGGTGGTCTATCTGGGCAACGATTGGCTGATGTACGCCGATCCCGATCTCGCGTTCAATCTCTCCGAGAACGTCGCGCCGGCACTGGTGTTTGGGTCGGTGGGTGCCCCTGCCACGTTGGGGCTGCGCGATGGGCCGGAGGTTTGCGGCACGGTGCTGTTGCATGCCAGTGGTGTGTGGAGCGGGCTGTCCCGGCGTCGCGCGCTGGCCTTCCTGTACCTGGACCCCCTGTCTGACGTGGGCGTTTGCCTGCAGCAGCGCGCTCAGGGAGGGGTGGTGGTCTGGCCGGATGGCGAGTTGATGGCGCGCCACGGCATGGCTTTGGGCGCCTTGTGTCAAGGAGATGTGGATGCCACACAAGTCAGCAAGTGGGTGACCCGCGTGCTGGGCGAGGTGGCTGCGTTTTCGGGCGGTGCGGCGCGGGTCGATGCACGGCTGACCGGGTTGCGCGCCGGTTTGCATCGACACAGCGAGGGGCGCGCAGACCCGGTGGCCTTGGCCAGTCAATTGGGCCTGTCTGCCGAACACGTGCGCAAGCTGTTTCGCCAGCAGGTGGGCATGACGCTTTCAAGCTACCTGGCGTGGGCCAGGCTGTACCAGGTGACCGCCAGTGCCTGCGATGCGCAGCAGCGCGGGCAGAGCCAAAGCGCCACCCACCTGGTGAGCGCCGGGGGGTTCTACGACGCTTCGCACGCGTCGCGGGCCATCAGGCGTTACTTCGATCTGCTGCCGACCGAAATGCTGGCGCCCAAGGCGTTCGTGGACTGCCGTGTCTTGGGCTGATGCGTGCCATGTGCTCTGCCAACGGCGCACGGCCCGCTCAGGCCACCGGCTCCCAGCGCCCGCTGCACTCAGATTGCCAGAGTGCGTCGATCACGCGCGCCTGTGCCACCGCGTCGTTCAGACCGTTGCTGGCGCCGGGGTTTGCGCCCTCGCGCAGGCGGCGCGAGAAGGCTTCTACCTCCAGCCGGTATTGGTCGGCCAGGGGCAGGGTCTCCATGGTGATGCTGCTGCCGTCCCGCTGCCCGCCTTCGTCCAGCGCCAGGCGCATCTGCGCGTCGCGCGCGGCGTTGAAGGGTAGGAACAGTTCGATGCGGCCCGTGGTGCCTACCACCTGCACCCGCTGGAACGGCACGCTCTGTGTGGATACCGTGAAGCTGAGTTGCCTGGTGCCACCAAAGTCCAGCAGCGCGCTGGTCAGGCGGTCGGTTCCCAGCACCGGGTCGCGGTCCACCAGCGAGATGGCGCGCAGCGGCTCGGCTTCAAACAGGTAACGCCCGGCCAGCACGGCGTAGCAGCCAATGTCGTACAGCGCGCCGCCGCCAATGCCGGGCTGGTTGCGCACGTTGCTGGGGTCTTCGTTGAAGTACGAGAAGAACACCTGCACCGCGCGTGGCGTGCCAATGCGCCCGGCCCGCACCAGCTCGCGGGCGCGCAGCCATTGCGGGTGGTGGCGCACCATGAAGGCCTCTTCAATGAGCACCCGCGATGCGGCGTCCTTCACGCTCAGGGCCTCTTCGGCGTTGAGCGCGAAGGGCTTTTCGCACAGCACGTGTTTGCCCGCCGCCGCGGCCGCGAGCGTGAGGGGCACATGCAGGTGGTTGGGCAGCGGGTTGTAGACCGCCTCGATGGCGGGGTCGGCCAGCAGCGCCTCGTAGCTCCCGTGCGCCTGCGCGATGCCCAGCGACTGCGCGGCGGCCTGCGCCGCGGGCAAGGACCGCGAAGCGATGGCACGCAGCTCCACCAGCGGGCTGGACAGCATCGCCGGTATCACGTGCTCGAGCCCGATCTTCGCGGTGCTCAGCACCCCCCACACGACAGGTTTCATGACATCCTCACTGCGACGGGGTGTTTCATCTAGATATAGCTGTTGACCAGGTTCTCCAGCCGTTCCTGGCGACCCGAGACCGGGCGGGTGTCGGTGTTGTGGGCCACCACGTGGGCGGCCACGGCGTCCAGGCCCACCTTGCCGTTCAGAATGTCCTGGCCGAAGGGCGTGGCCCAGCCGGCGTAACGCTGCTCCACCAGTTGGCCGAGCTGGTCGTCCTGCAGCATTTTTTCGGCGATCAGCAGGGCGCGGGCCGAGACGTCCATGCCGCCGATGTGGCCGTGGAACAGGTCTTCGGGGTCGATGGACTGGCGGCGCACCTTGGAATCGAAGTTCAGGCCGCCGGTGGTGAAGCCGCCGCCCTTCAAGATCAGGTACATCGCCAGCGCGGTCTCGGGGATGTTGTTGGGGAACTGGTCGGTGTCCCAGCCGCACTGCATGTCGCCGCGGTTCATGTCGATGGAGCCGAACAGCCCCAAGTCCAAAGCGGTGGCGATCTCGTGCTCGAAGCTGTGGCCCGAGAGCGTGGCGTGGTTGGCCTCGATGTTGACCTTGATCTCCTTGTCCAGGCCGTAGCGGCACAGGAAGCCGTAGACCGTGGCGGTGTCGAAGTCGTACTGGTGCTTGGAGGGTTCGCGCGGCTTGGGTTCGATCAGGATGGTGCCCTTGAAGCCGATCTTGTGTTTGTAGTCCACCACCATGTTCAGGAAGCGGCCCATCTGGTCGAGCTCCTGCCCCATGCGGGTGTTGAGCAGGGTCTCATAGCCCTCGCGGCCGCCCCACAACACGTAGTTCTCGCCGCCGAGCTTGAGCGTGGCGTCCATGGCTTCCTTGACCTGCAGGGCGGCCAGGGCAAAGATTTCGGGGTTGGGGTTGGTGGCCGCGCCCGACATGAAGCGGCGGTGGCTGAACAGGTTGGCCGTGCCCCACAGCAGCTTCATGCCGGTGGCCTGTTGTTTGGCGGCCAGCACGTCCACCATCTCGTGCAGGTGGTTCACGCTCTCGCGCGGCGTGGCGCCTTCGGGGGCCACGTCGCGGTCGTGGAAGCAGTAGTAGGGCGCGCCCAGTTTGGCGAAGAACTCGAACGCCACGTCGGCCTTGGCCTTGGCCGCTGCCATGGGGTCGGCCATGTGCTGCCAGGGGCGCTGGAAGCTGTCACCGCCAAACGGGTCGGAGCCGTTCCAGCAGAAGCTGTGCCAGTAGCAGACGGCAAAGCGCAGGTGGTCCTGCATGCGCTTGCCCAGCACCAGGCGGTCTTTGTCGTACCACTTGAAAGCCAAGGGGTTTGCGGATTGGGGGCCTTCGTAGGCGATGGGGGCGATGTCGGCGAAATAGGAGCTCATGGCGTTCTCGGTGGGCAGGGGTTGGGTATGTAAAGACTTCACGCCGTTCGGTACAGGGAACGGAACTGGGCGTAACGGGGTTCGAGCAGGGCCTGCTCGGCGGCATCGGGGTGGTAGCGGGCCTCCACGGCGGGGCTCTGGCACACGGCGCTCTGCGGCGCTCCGGTGGCCAGCCAGGCCAGGCGCGCGGCACCCAAGGCGCCCCCCACGGCGGAGCTGCCGTGGGTCACGACCTCGGTGTTCAGCGCGCTGGCCAGTTGCTGCGCCCAGAAGGCACTGCGGGCGCCGCCGCCCACCAGCGACAGGCGGTTGAGGCTGCAGCCCGCCGCGTTCAGGGCGGCCAGGCCGTCTTTCAGGCCGAAGCTCACACCCTCCATCACGGCGTAGCCCAGGCGGGCGGCGTCGGTGTCAAAGCTCAGCTGATGAAAGCTGCCGCGCACGTTCGCATCGTTGTGCGGGGTGCGCTCGCCGCCCAGGTAGGGCAGGAACAGGGGCGAAGCCACGCGCTCGGCCAGCGACAGCGCGGCGGCCTGGCCCGCCACCGCACCGGCATTCGGTGCGCCCAGCAGATCGGTCACCCATTGCAACGCACTGGCGGCCGAGAGCATCACGCTCATCTGGTGCCAGCGCTGCGGCAAGGCGTGGCAAAACGCGTGCGTGGCGCTGGCGGCGTTGGGCTGGTAGCTGGGCGTGACGACAAACAGCACGCCGCTGGTGCCCAGTGAGAGAAAGCCCTGGCCCGCGTCCACCGCACCCATGCCCACGGCGCTGGCCGCGTTGTCGCCGCCGCCACCGGCCACGACGATGCCCGCCGGCAGGCCCAGGGCCTGCGCCACGGCGGGCTTCAGGAATCCGCCGGGCGCGCTGCCTTCCACCAGGCGCGGCATGTGGGTCTGGGTCAGGCCGGTGAGGGCCAGCAGCGCGTCGGACCAGTTGCGCTGCCGCACGTCCAGCCACAGCGTGCCGCTGGCGTCCGACAGGTCGGTCACGTACTCACCGGTGAGCATCAGCCGCACATAGTCCTTGGGCAGCAGCACCTTGGCCACGCGCTGGAAGATGTCCGGCTCGTGCCGGGCCACCCAGCGCAGCTTGGGCGCGGTGAAGCCGGGCATGGCCAGGGTGCCGGCCAGATCGGGCAGGCTGGGCAGCTCGGCCATCATCTCGGCGCACTCGGCGGTGCAGCGGGTGTCGTTCCACAGGATGGCGGGGCGCAGCACCTGGTCTTGCGCGTCCAGCAGCACGGCGCCGTGCATCTGGCCCGACAGGCCGATGCCCTGCGCCGCCGCATAGGCCTGCGGGTGGGCGGCGCGCAGCTGCGCCAGCGCGGCCTGCGTGGCGGCCCACCAGTCGCGCGGGTCTTGTTCGCTGTGACCGGGCTGGGGGCGCGACACGGTGAGGGCGGCGCCGGCCGATCCCAGCACGGTGTGGTCGGGGGCCAGGAGCAGCGCCTTGACCTCGGAGGTGCCAATGTCAATACCGATGAACATGCGGGTTACGGTGTGGAGGTTGAAGGGGTTTGCGGGGCGTCCGAGGCGCGAGTGGCCCCACCGGCTGCCGGCGCATGCATGGGCCGCAGGTCGTGGTACAGCACCAGCGCGGCCGCGCCCACGGCCGACGCCAGCAACCCGTAGCGCGCGGCGCGCACCGGGGGCGCGGGCACACCGGCGCTGGCGGCATAGCCCTGCAAGGTGGCCTGGGCCACCGGCACGATGCCGGGATGACGTTCACACGAGGGGCCACCGACCACCAGGGCGCTGGGGTTGAAGGTGGTCCAGAGGTTTTGCAGCACCACGCCCAGGAACTGCCCACCCTGCGCCGGGTCGGCCAGCCGGGCCAGCGCGCGGGCGCCGAAGAAGGTTTCGGCACAGCCCCGGCGACCGCAGGAGCACAGCGGCCCGTCGATCTGCAGGATGCTGTGGCCGATCTCGCCGGCCATGCCCTGCACGCCGGTGAACAAGCGGTCGTTGAGCACAATGCCCGCGCCCACACCGGCGCCGCAGGTCACGAAGATCAGCGAGTCCTGGGCATCGCCCTCGGAAAACTCGTATTCGCTCAGGGCCGCCGTGTCGGCTTCGTTCTGCACGTGCACGGCCACCGGGGGCACGCCCGCCTGGGCCAGCGCCTGGGTGATCAGGGGCACGAAATCCACGTTGCGCCAGCCCAGGTTGGGCGCGAAGCGCAGCATGCCGCTGGCCTCGTCAAAAGCGCCGGGCAGGCCCACCCCCACGCCCTGAAGCTGCACGCCCTGCCCGGCGAGCTGTGCCTGGGTCTGCGCCACCAGGCCGGCGGCCTGGCGGCACACCGCCTCGGGCTCGCTGCCGGCCAGCGGCTCTTCCACCGAGCACAGCACCTCGCCGATGAGCGACACCCCGACCACACGCAACGCCTCCACCGCCACTTCCACGCCGATCATGCCGCGGCGGCTGCCGTCGATGCGCAGCGGGGTGGACGGTCGCCCCAGACCCTGGGCGGCGGGCACGTCGCCCTCGGTCACCCAGCCCTCGTCGAGCAGTTCGCGCACCAGCAGGCTCACCGTGGATTTGGTCAGCCCGCTCTCCTGCGCCAGCTGGGCGCGGGAGAGCCCGCTCTGGCGGCGCAGCAAGCGCAGCACAACGCTGCGGTTGATGCGCTTGACGAGTTGTTGATCGCCGGTGGTTTTCATGGTCTTGACGCTGCGCAGCACTCACAGGCTGTGGGTCTGCGTTTTGCCCTCCGGTTGTTTGCCCGCGATGATCATGCCCAGGACCTCGTCCTCGGTGACGTCGGCGGTGCGGTAGGCACCCACCAGCTTGCCGTTCTTCATCACCGCCAGGCGGTCGCTCAGGCCAAACACGTCGGGCATGTCGTGGGTGATCAGGAAGATGCCCACGCCTTCGGCCTTGAGCTGGCGCACCAGGTTGCCCACCATCGCGGTTTCCTCCGGCCCGAGCGCCGCGGTGGGCTCGTCCATGATCAGGATGCGCGCGTTGAAGTAGATGGCGCGCGAGATCGCCACCACCTGGCGCTGTCCGCCCGAGAGGCGGCGCACCGGTGTGCGCACGTTCTGGAAGTTCTTGTTCAGGCGGTGGAACACCTTGCGCGCGTCGGCGTCCATGCGGTGGTCGTCCAGCGTGTTCCAGCGCGTCAGCAGCTCACGGCCCAGGAACAGGTTGGCCACGGCGTCGAGGTTGTCGGCCAGCGCCAGGGTCTGGTAGATCGACTCGATGCCGCAACGCTGCGCGTCCACCGGGGTTCGGATGTGGGCCTTCTCGCCATTGATCAGCACCTCACCGCTGTCGATCGGGTAAGCCCCGGCCAGCATCTTCATCAGGGTCGATTTGCCCGCGCCGTTGTGGCCGAGCAGGGCCACCACTTCGCCGGGGTAGAGGTTGATGCTCACGTCGTCGACCGCCTGCACGCCGCCAAAGGCCTTGCCGATCTGGCGCATCTCCACCAGCGCTGGGGTGGTACTTGCAACAGTGCTCATGCAGCGTCTCCCGTCAGGCGGCGGTAGATCACGTCGAACACCACCGCCACGATCAGCACCTGGCCGATGATCACGTAGCGCACGCCGATGGACACGTCGAGCAGCAGCATGCCGCTGTCGATGCTCTGCATGATGAGCGCGCCCAGCACCGAACCCAGGATGGAACCGCTGCCGCCCGCCAGCGCGGTGCCGCCGATCACGGCCGCCGCGATCACGAACAGCTCCATGCTGGTGCCCAGCGAGTTGGTGCCGGCGTTCAGCCGGGCGATCGACACGATGGCGGCGATGGTGATCAGCACGCCTAGCAGCGCGAACAGCATCAGCGTGACCTTGCGCACCGGAATGCCCACCAGCGCGGCGGCCTCGGGGTTGCCGCCCATGGCGAACACGTAGCGGCCAAAACGGGTGCGGCGCACGATGAAGGACAGCACCACGGCCACCACGCCCCAGATCAGCACCGGGATGGGAATGCCCTGCGGCGCGTCCTTGCTGGGGACCTGGTAGGCGTTCATGGCCGCCACGAAGCCCAGCACGATGGCCACGGGCACCAGCACGATGAGCGCGTCCAGCCACAGCGGGTTGTTGGGCACGCCGTAGGACGCCCGGGCCCGGCGCCGCGCCCAGGTCAGCGCCACCAGGGCCAGCACGATCACGGCGGCCAGCCACCAGCTCGGGCCCACGCCAATGGCGCCGTCATAGCCGCCGCCCAGGCGCTGGAAAAACGCGTCGTTCACCGGCTGGGTCTTGCCATCGGCCACCAGAAAGGCCGCACCGCGGAACGACATCAGGCCGCCCAGCGTCACCACGAACGAGGGCACGCCCAGCCTGGCCGTCAGCGCGCCCTGGTACAGCGACACGCCAATGGCCACCGCCAGGCCCGCCAGCGACGCCGGCACCCAGTGCCAGCCGGCGGTGTACATCAGGGTGGCGATCAGCACCCCCACGAAGCCCATGACCGAGCCGACCGACAGGTCGATGTGGCGCGCCACGATGATCAGCACCACCACGGTGGCCACGATGCCCACCACCGCCGTCTGCTGGGCAATGTTGTACAGATTCTCGGGCGACAGAAACAGCCCGTCGGACAGCACGTTGAACACCAGGGCAATGGCCGCCAGCACCGCGCCCATCATCACCAGGCGCCAGTCGATGGCCGCCTGTCTGAGCGAATTCAAAAACGGATTCACATGCGTTCTCCGCAGGACACAAAGAAAGAAAAAACCGCGGGCCGACCCCAGCCCGCGGTTCAAGGGCTCTTCAGTTCTTTACCGCGCTGTAGACGGCGCGATGGGCATCCACCCAGGACGCCCGCGGAACTGGCTTTGCCAGGCCGCTGGGCGCGCCCCCCTTGAGGGGGGAGCCGCGCAGCGGCGCAGGGGGTGCTTTTTTACTTACAAGCGGCCGGGCCCTTGGCGGCGTCCACGCCCTTGCACAGGTCTTCCTTCTTGATCCAGCCGGCTTTCACCACCTGGTCGAGGTTCTTGGCCGTGATGGGTACCGGCTTGAGGAACTGGGCCTGCAGGGCCACCTTCTTCTCGCCACCGCTCCAGGTCTGGGCGCCCGCCACCTTCTGGCCCTTGGCCAGCGCCACGGCGGCGGCGGCGGCGTCGCGGCCCAGGTCGCGTGCGTCTTTCCACACCGACACGGTCTGCGTGCCCATGGCCACGCGGTTCAGCGCAGCGTGGTCGCCGTCCTGGCCCGACACCGGCGTGCCCTTGATGCCCTTGGCGTTCAGCGCGGCGACCACGCCGCCGGCGGTGCCGTCGTTGGAGGCCACCACGGCGTCCACTTTGCCGCCGGTCTTGGTGAGGATCTGCTCCATGTTCTTCTGGGCGACTTCGGGCTTCCAGCCGTCGGTGTACTCCTCGCCCACTATTCTGATGTCGCCCTTCTTGACGGCAGCGTCGATGATTTCCTGCTGGCCGCCGCGCAGGAAGTCGGCGTTGGGGTCGGTCGGCGAGCCCTTGATCATCACGTAGTTGCCCTTGGGCTTGGCTTCAAAAATGGCGCGCGCCTGCATGCGGCCCACTTCCGCGTTGTCGAAGGTGATGTAGAACACGCCGGGCGCTTCGATCAGGCGGTCGTAAGCCACCACGGGAATCTTCTGCTGGTTGGCCTTGTTCACGGCGGGCAGGATGGCGTCCTTGTCCATGGCCAGGATGATCAGCGCCTTGGCGCCCTTGGAGATCAGGCTGTCGATGTCGGCCAACTGCTTTTCCGGTGAACCACCGGCATCGGCGCTGATGTAACTGGCACCGGCTTTGGCCAGTTGCGCCTTGATGGCGGCTTCATCGGTCTTCCAGCGCTCTTCCTGGAAGTTGGACCAGCTCACGCCCACGACCTGGGCGAACGCGCCCGCGGCGGCCATGCTCAGCGCAAAGGCGGTCAGAGTTGTCTTCAGTTTCATCAATGTCTCCGGTGGTTTTGGCCTGTGCCAGGCCCGTGGTTGTGGGAAGGCTCCTTGAAGCCATCGTGCTCCACCCAATGCAGTACGGTGCATTTTGTAAGGACGACGAACTAATTGTTCTGGACCGCAAGGTGAAAGCGAATAGGGACAAACCCGATATAGTTTGTTAATCAAACTTAGTTTCGACATGGCGCTCAGCCCGAACGGAACGGCATCACCCCAAAAACAAAACCCCGCGGGTCACCTCGCGGGGTTTTTTCGGTCTCCGGCCGCCGCCGTTCACTTCATCAGGGCTTCGAGCTTGATCGTGTCCGCCACGAACGCGCGGATGCCTTCGGCCAGCTTCTCCGTGGCCATGGCGTCTTCGTTGAGCGCGAAGCGGAAACCCGCCTCGTCGTACTGCACGAAGGGAACGTCCATCGCCCGCGCGGCTTCGGCGTCCAGTGCCCTGGGCAGCGCGGCCTCGCTCGCGGCCAGCTGGGCCAGCAGGTCGGGGCTGATGGTCAGCAAGTCGCAGCCGGCCAGGGCCGTGATCTGGCCCACGTTGCGAAAGCTCGCGCCCATCACCTCGGTGGCGATGCCGTGCTTTTTGTAGAAGTTGTAGATCGCGCGCACCGACTTCACGCCGGGATCGTTGGCACCCGCGTTGGCGGCTTCGTCCCAGCCGGCGCCCGCGCTCTTCTTGTACCAGTCGTAGATGCGGCCGACAAACGGGGAGATCAGCTGCACCTTGGCCTGGCCGCAGGCCACGGCCTGGGCAAACGAGAACAGCAGCGTGAGGTTGGTGTGGATGCCTTCGCGCTCCAGCCGCGCCGCGGCCTGAATGCCCTCCCAGGTGGAGGCGATCTTGATCAGCACGCGGTCGATGTGCACGCCCTCGCCCTGGTACAGGTCGATGATGCGGCGCGCCCGCGTCACGGTGGCTTCGGTGTCGAAGCTCAGGCGGGCGTCCACCTCGGTGGACACGCGGCCGGGGATGTGTTTGAGGATCTCGCAGCCGAAGCTCACGAGCAGACGGTTCATGGTTTCGTCCAGCCCCTGTGAGCCGTATTTGGACACCGCGTCCTGCAGCAGGTGGGCGTATTCGGGCTTCTGCACCGCCTTCAGGATGAGGGACGGGTTGGTGGTGGCGTCGCGCGGCGAAAAGGCGGCGATCTGGTTGAAGTCGCCGGTGTCGGCGACCACGGTGGTGAGCTGTTTGAGTGCGTCAAGCTGGTTCATTTCGCCATTATCGGGTGTAATAAGGTTTCATATCCGTCATGTAACTGGTTTCGTAACCCGCTTGTTCCCCATGCTCGACCGCATCAAAGCCTCCCTGCCCTCGCTGGCCCCCGCCGAACAACGGGTGGGCAAACTCGTGCTGCTCGACCCGCGCAGTTTCGCCAGCCTGCCGGTGTCCGAACTGGCCGACCGCGCCCATGTGAGCAAGCCCACGGTGGTGCGCTTCTGCCGCAGCATGGGCTACGACGGCCTGTCGGACTTCAAGCTCAAGCTGGCCGGCACCGTGAGCGAAGGCGTGCCCTTCATCCACCGCAGCGTGGACGTGGACGACAAGGTGGGCGACGTGCTGGTGAAGGTGATCGACAACACCGTGGCGGCGTTCCTGAAATACCGCAACGACGCCTCCACCCACTCGATCGAGAAGGCGGTGGACGCCCTGCTCGCCACCTACAAGAACCGGGGCCGCATCGAGTTCTACGGCGCCGGCAATTCGGGCATCGTGGCGCAGGACGCGCAACACAAGTTCTTCCGCCTGGGCATCAACGCCATCGCCTACAGCGACGGCCACATGCAGGTGATGAGCGCCTCGCTGCTGGGGCCGGGCGACTGCGTGGTGATCATCTCCAACTCGGGCCGCACGCGCGACCTGATGGACGCGGCCGACATCGCCCGCAAGCACGGCGCCACCGTGATCGTGATCACCGCCAGCGGCTCGCCCCTGGCCACCTCCGGCCACATCCACCTCTCGGCCGACCACCCCGAAGGCTACGACCGCTACAGCCCCATGACCTCGCGGCTGATGCACCTGATGGTGATCGACGTGGTGGCCACCTGCGTGGCGCTGCGCATCGGCGGCAGCAAGCTGCAACCGCTGCTCAAGGAAATGAAGAACAACTTGCGGAGCAAGCGCTACACCTGAGCGCCTGAGCGCCGCGGGACGCTCGCCGCCTACGCCGTGGCGGGCACCCAGCGCTTGAGCACCAGCGAGGCGTTGACCCCGCCAAACCCGAAGCCGTTGAGCATGGCGTGCTCCAGCGCCATGGCGCGAGGGCGGTGCGCCACCATGTCCAGGCCCTCGGCCAGTTCGTCGGGGTGGTCCAGATTCAGCGTGCCGGGCACCACCTGGTCGCGCAGCGCCAGGGTGGTAAAGATCGCCGCCACCGCGCCCGCCGCCCCCAGCAGATGCCCCGTGGCCGCCTTGGTCGACGCAATCGCCACCGACTTGCCGGTGCCGAACACACGGCGGATGGCCGCCAGCTCACCCCGGTCGCCCACGAAGGTGGAGGTGGCATGGGCGTTGAGGTGCTGCACCTGACCGGCCATCAGACCGGCCTGGGCCAGCGCGATCTCCATGCTGCGGCGCGCGCCGTCACCGTCCTCGGGCCCCGAGGTGATGTGGTACGCGTCGGCCGAGGTGCCGTAGCCCAGCACCTCGGCCAGTGGCGTCGCACCACGGGCCAGCGCATGGTCGAGCGATTCGAGCACCAGCATGCCGGCCCCCTCGCCCATCACGAAGCCGTCGCGTGCCGCGTCGAAGGGGCGCGAGGCCTGCGAAGGGTGGTCCGAAAAACCGGTGGAGAGCGCCTTGGCCGCCGCGAAGCCGCCCAGGCTCACGCGGTCGATGGTGGCCTCGGTGCCGCCGCAGACGGCCACGTCGGCCTCGCCGCAGCGGATCAGGCGCGCGGCATCGCCAATGGCCTGCACGCTGGCCGCACACGCTGTGACGGGTGCCCCCAGCGGCCCCTTGAGCCCGTGGCGGATGGACACCTGCCCAGCGGCCAGGTTGACCAGAAAGGACGGCACCGTGAACGGCGACAGGCGCTGCGGCCCGCGCGCGTCCGTGGTGCGCACGGCCTCGGCAATGGCGCCAAAGCCACCGATGCCCGATGCGATGACGGTGGCCGTGCGCTGCTGGTCATGAGCCTCGGTGGGTGCCCAGCCGGCTTGCGCCAGCGCCTGCCGCGCCGCGCCCAGGGCAAAGGGAATGAAGCGGTCCATCTTGCGCCGGTCCTTGGCCGAGGCGACGGTGTCGGGGTCCCAGCCCCCTTCGGGATCGTCGGCCAGCGTGGGCACCACACCACCCACCTTGGCGGCGATGCCGTCCACCACCGCATCGGGCAGCAGGCGCAGGCCCGAGGCCCCCTGCAAAAGGCGGCGCCATGCCAGCTCCACCCCGCAGCCCAGGGGCGACACCAGCCCCATGCCCGTGATCACCACGCGGCGCAGGTGCCCGCCGCCGTTGCCCGATGCCTGCGCACCGTTGTTGCCATCCATCGTCGTTGACCCTCTGCTTGCTGCGCGACGAAGGGCCGCGCATTTATGATTGCGACCATCATCATAAACGCACCGACGCGTTTTGCGTACGATCGTCATCAAAAGAGGTGGCCATGAAAGTCTCCAAGCTCCAGTCCGCGGAAAACCGCCAGGGCATCCTGGATGCGGCGTCGCGCCTGTACCGCGAGCACGGGCTCTCGGGCGTGGGCGTGGCCGACATCACGCGCGACGCGGGCCTGACCCATGGCGGGCTGTACCGGCACTTCGAGAACAAGGACGCGCTGGTGCGCGAGGCCTGCGCACGGGCGTTCGACTGGTCGATTCCCCCGCTCGGCGGCACGGACGCAGACACGGGTTCCGCGCCCCAGGGTCTGGCGGCACGGGTGGCGGGCTACCTCTCGCCCCAGCACCGCGACCACCCGGGTGAGGGCTGCCCCGTGGCCGCGCTGGCGGTGGATGCCGCGCGGGCGGGCGGTGGCCTCTCCGAGGTCTTCGCGCAGGGCATCGAACGCAACATCGAGCGCTTTGCGCGCGTGATCGAAGGCCTGGAACAGGGCGAGCCGAGCCCCGAAGGGCGTGCACGCGCCACGCAGATGCTGGCCACCATGGTGGGTGGCCTGGTGCTGGCGCGCGCCACGGCGGCGGGGCGTCCGGCACTTTCCGACGAGATTCTGGCCACCCTGCGCGAGCACCTGATCCCGCCGCCCGAGCAACGATGAAGCCGATGCGGGAGCCCGGCTGGCCCGGCTTCCAACGCAAAGCCCTCCGAAAAAGCCCTTTGCAAGCGCTAGCAGCCCAGGGAAACACCCGCCTACGGAATGCGGCCCTCTTCCACCGCGTGGCAGGCCACGCGCACCCCGCCTAGGGTCAACAACACCGGCCGCTCGCTGCGGCAGCGCCCGTTGGCGTGTGGGCAACGCGGGTTGAACGCGCAGCCCTCGGGCGGATTGAGCGGGTTGGGCACCTCGCCCGAGACCGGCGTGCGCGCCCGCCCGGTGTCGTGCATCTTGGGAATGGCGTCGAGCAGCATGCGCGTGTAGGGGTGGCGCGGCGTGTCGAACAGCGTGTGCTTGGGTGCCAGCTCCACCAGGCGGCCGAGGTACATCACGCCCACCTGGTCGCTGACGTGGCGCACCACCGCCAGGTTGTGGCTGATGAACAGGTAGGTCAGCCCGCGCTCGCGCTGCAGGTCCTTCATGATGTTGAGCACCTGGGCCTGCACGCTCACGTCCAGCGCGCTGGTGGGCTCGTCGCACACCAGGAACTCCGGTTGCGTGGCCAGCGCGCGCGCGATCGAGATGCGCTGGCGCTGGCCGCCCGAGAACTGGTGCGGGTACTTCACGCGGTCGTGCGGCGACAGCCCGACCGAATGCAGCAGCGCGTCGACCCGCGCCCGCAGGGCCACCGGCTCGGTCTCGATGCCGTGCTCGCGCAGCGGCTCGGCGATGATGTCCTCCACCACCCAGCGCGGGTTCAGGCTGGCGTACGGGTCCTGAAAGATCATCTGGATGCGGCGGCGCAGCTGGCGCCCTTCGGGCGTCTTGAACGCGGCGTGCGCGTCCTGCCCGTCGAACTCGAAGCCACCGCGGGTCGGTTCGTACAGCCCCACCAGCAGGCGCGCGACCGTGCTCTTGCCGCAGCCGGACTCGCCCACCAGCGCCAGCGTCTGGCCGCGTGGAATGTCGAACGACACGCCATCGACCGCGCGCAGCAGCTGGCGCGGCTGGCGTTCGAGCACGCGGTTGAGCCAGGGGGCGGACACGTCGAAGGTCTTGGCCAGGTCGGTGGCGCGCACCAGCGGCGCCTCGGCCTGAGCCTCTTGAGAAAGCGCGTGTCCCCGCGACGGGTTCTCTTGGGGCACGTGGCGCAGCACCCGGGGATCGGTCAGGTCCGCGCTCATTGGACGACCCTCCATGCTGCGCACTGCGGAGCTGAACGCCTTCGGAACGGCCGGGCGGCGCTCACTGGACCACCTCCCGCGCAAGGCCCGGCGCCGCGGACGCCCCGGCATGCAGCCAGCAGGCCGCCCGCGTGACGCCAGCGGGCATCAGGTCCGGGCGCTCGGCGTGGCAGCGGTCGAACACCCGCTCGCAGCGCGGGTTGTAGGCGCACCCCGGGGGAATGGCGTTCAGGCGCGGCATGGCGCCGTCGATCTGGTGCAGCCGCTCGCGGTCCACGCCCATGTCGGGAATGCAGGCCATGAGCCCGGCGGTGTAGGGGTGGGCCGGGTGGTTGATCACCTCGTGCACCGGTCCGATCTCGGCGATGCGCCCGGCGTACATCACCGCCACGCGGTCGCAGGTCTCGGCGATCACGCCCATGTCGTGCGTGATCAGCATCACGGCGGCGCCACGCTCTTTGCAGATGGCCTTGAGCAGCGTGATGATCTGGGCCTGGATCGACACGTCCAGCGCGGTCGTGGGTTCGTCGGCCACGATCAGTTGCGGCTCGGCCGCCAGCGCCAGCGCGATCACCACCCGCTGGCGCATGCCGCCCGAGAACTGGTGCGGGAAGTGGTCGATGCGCTGCTCGGCCGCCGGAATGCCGGTGTCGCGCAGCAGCTGGATGGCGCGCTTGCGCGCTTCGGCCGGGTTCACCGGCAGGTGGGTGGTGATGGTTTCGGTGAGCTGGCGGCCCACCGAATACAGCGGGTTCAGCGAGGTCAGCGGGTCCTGGAAGATGGCACCGATCTTGCGCCCACGGACCTTGCGCATCTCATCAAAGGGCAGGTTGTCGATGCGGCGGCCCTCCAGCAGGATCTGCCCCCCGGCCACCCGGCCCGGCGGCTCCAGCAGACCGATGATCGACGCACCGGTGAGCGACTTGCCCGCGCCGGACTCGCCCACCACGCCCAGGATCTCACCGGGCGCGATGTCGAAGGAAATGTCGTCCAGGGCGCGCAGCGTGCCGCGCCGGTGCGGAAATTCGACGACCAGGTTGTTGACTTGCAGCAGGCTCATCGTGTGCTCATCTCAGTCTGGGGTTGAGCGCGTCGCGCAGCCAGTCGCCCAGCAGGTTCACGCTCAGTGCGATCAACACCAGCATGGCGCCCGGAAAAATGGTGATCCACCATTCGCCGGAGAACAGGTAGTCATTGCCCACCCGGATCAGGGTGCCCAGCGAGGGCGAGGTGGGCGGCGCGCCCACGCCGAGAAACGACAGGGTGGCCTCGGTGATGATGGCGGTGGCGACCTGGATGGTGGCCAGCACCAGCACCGGACCCATCACGTTGGGCAGCACGTGGCGGCGCATGATGCGCAGCGGCGCCACGCCGGTCACGCGCGCGGCCTGCACGTATTCCTTGTGGCGCTCCACCATGGTGGAGCCGCGCACGGTGCGCGCGTACTGCACCCAGCCGGTCAGGGTGATGGCGATGACCAGCACGCCGAAGGCCAGGCTGTCGTGCGCGTCGGGAAACAGCGCCCGGCCCACGCCGGCGATCAGCAGCGCCACCAGGATGGACGGGAACGACAGCATCACGTCGCACAGGCGCATGAGCACGCCATCGACCCAGCCGCCCAGGAAACCCGCCAGCAGCCCCAAGGCCACGCCGATCACCACCGAGAGCAGCACCGAAGCCAACCCCACCGCCAGCGAAATGCGCGCGCCGTACATCAGGGCCGAAAGGATGTCGCGCCCCTGATCGTCGGTGCCGAGCAGGAAGTCGCGGCTGCCGCCCTCGCTCCAGGCCGGTGGCAGCCGCGCGTTGGACAGCTCCAGGGTGGCGAGGTCAAACGGGTTGTGCGGCGCCACCCAGGGCGCGAACACCGCGCAGAACACACAGACGAAGGCAATCACCGCGGCCACGATGACCGTGGGCGAGGTGCGGAAACTGTGGCCGACATCGCTGTCGAGCCAGCGGCGAGCGAAGGCAATCAAGTGGGGTGCTTTCGATGGGTGTGGACCAGCCAGTTGGCGGAACAGAAGGGAAGCCCATCCAGGGCCTGCGCGGAACCGGCTCCGCCGGGCCGCTGCAGGCGTCCCCCTGGGGGGAAGCCGCGCAGCGGCGCAGGGGGGCTACTTCACCGACATATAGCGGAACGGCATCAGGTTGTCGGCGCGCTGCGTCAGCTGCACATTGCTGCCCACGCCCCAGGCCAGGGCCTGCTGGTGCAGCGGCAGGTGGCCGATGTCATCGGCGTGCAGCTTGAAGGCTTCCTTGATCATGGCGTCGCGCTTGGGCTTGTCGGTTTCCGACTGGATCTTGAGCGTGAGCGCATCCACCTGGGGGTTGCAGTAGGCGCCCAGGTTGAACTGGCCAGAGCCCTTGTCGTCCACGCAGCGGATCAGCGCGTTGAGCACGTTGTGCGAGTCGTAGGTGCTGGGCGACCAGCCCAGCAGGTAGAAGCTGGTGTCGCGCTTGAGGACCTTGGGGAAATAGGTGCCCTTGGTTTCGACCTGCAGGTTGACCTTCACGCCAATGCGCGCGAGGTTGGCCGCCACCGCCTGGCAGATGTTGCCGTCGTTCACGTAGCGGTCGTTGGGGCAGTTCATGCCCACCTCGAACCCGTTGGGGTAGCCGGCATCGGCCAGCAGCTTCTTGGCCGCGGCCGTGTCGTACGGCAGGCGCTTGTCCATGGCCGGGTCATAACCGTTGACACCGGGGCCCACCAGCAAGGCCGCGGGCGTGGCCGCGCCACGCATCACGGTCTTCTGGATGCCCACGATGTCGATGGCCTGGTAGAAGGCCTGGCGCACGCGCTTGTCCTTGAACGGGTTCTTGCCCTTGACGCTCGAATACAGCAGCTCCTCGCGCTTCTGGTCCATGCCCAGAAAGATCCAGCGCAGCTCGGGGCCTTGCAGCACCTTGGACTTGCCGCTGGCGTTGATGCGCGCCACGTCCTGCACCGGCACGGGTTCGATCACGTCCACCTGGCCCGACAACAGGGCGGCCACGCGCGTGGAGTCGTTGCCGATGGGCGTGTACTCGACGTTGACCACGTTGCCTTCGATCTTGCCCCAGTAGCTGCCGTTGCGCACGAAAGCGGTTTTCACGTTCGGCTGGCGCTCGCGCAGGCGGAACGGGCCGGTGCCGTTGGCGCGGAACGAGGCCGCGTTCTCGATGCCCTTGCGGCGATCCACCGGGCGCGTGGCCTGGTTTTCCTCGCACCACTGCTTGCTCATGATGTAGAAGAAGGAGAGCTGGTCGGGCAGGATGGGGAACGGCGCCTTGGTCTCGATCTCGACCGTGAAATCACCGACCTTGCGCGCTTCCTTGATGTCGTTGGTGTAGGAGCGCATGTCCGAGCCATCACCGGCGCCGCGGGCCAGGCTGAAGAGCACGTCGTCGGCTGTGAACGGCTTGCCATCGTGGAATTTCACGCCCTTGCGCAGCTCGAAGCGCCAGACGGTGGGCGACACCTGCTTCCAGCTCGTGGCCAGCGCGGGCACGAGTTTCAGGTCCTTGTCGCGGGTCACCAGCGGTTCGTACACGTTGCCCGTGACACTGAGTTGCAGCGACTCGTTGAGCGAATGCGGGTCCATCGACAGCGCGTCACCCTGGTTGCCGATGCGCACCGTCTGCGCCTGGGCCGCCCCCAGGGTGGCCAGTGCGGCCGCCACCAGACTGGCCGCCAGCGTTTGCTTGAACTTCATGAGTCGCTCCTGTGGTTGTTGAACGGAAAAGAAAACCCTATGCCGCTTCGTCCAGCGGCATGCTCTGCTCGATCAGGCTGGCGTGCAGGGCGGCGCCCAGTGGCAGCACGTCGTCGTTGAAGTCGTAGCGGCTGTTGTGCAGGAAGCAGCTGCCCACCCCGTTGTCGGCGCCCTGCCCCAGCCGCAGATAGGCGCCCGGCTTGACCTGCAGCATGAAGGAAAAATCCTCCGCGCCCATGCTGGGCTCCATGTTGCGGTCCACGTGGTCGTGGCCGACCAGCTTTTGTGCCACGTCGGCGGCGAACCGCGCTTCGCTGCGGCTGTTGATGGTGGCCGGGTAGATGCGCTCGTAGTGCACGTTGGCGGTGGCGCCCAGGCCGAGCGCCACGCCGGAACAGACCTCCTGCAGACGGCGCTCCACCAGGCTCTGCACCTCGGGGTTGAAGGTGCGCACGGTGCCCACCAGCGTGGCCTTGCCCGGCACCACGCTGAACGCGCCCAGGTCGCCGGCCTGCATGGCGCACACGCTGATGACCGCGCTGTCGATCGGGCGCACGTTGCGCGAGACGATGCTCTGCAGGGCCGTGATGATGTGGGCCGACACCAGCACCGGGTCCACCGTCTGGTAGGGGTGCGCGCCGTGGCCGCCCTTGCCGATGATCTCGATGGTGATGCGGTCGGCCGACGCCATCATGGGCCCCGGGTTCACGCCCACCGTGCCGGGCTTCATCTGCGGCCAGTTGTGCATGCCGTAGACCGACTGCACCGGGAAACGCTCGAACAGGCCGTCCTCGATCATGGCCTTGGCGCCAGCAAACCCCTCTTCGCCGGGCTGGAAGATCAGCACGGCCGAGCCGTCGAACTGCCGCGTCTCGGCCAGATAACGCGCCGCCCCCACCAGCATGGCGACGTGGCCATCGTGGCCACAGCCGTGCATGAGGCCGGGGTGGGCGGACTTCCAGGCGAAGTCGTTGTGCTCGGTCATGGGCAGCGCGTCCATGTCGGCACGCAGCCCCACCATGCGGCCCGGTGCGGCGCCGCGCCTGTGCGTGCGACCATGGATCACGGCCACCACGCCGGTCTTGCCGATGCCGGTGTGGATCTCGTCCACGCCGCAGACCTTGAGCGACTCCACCACGCGCTGCGCGGTGTAGTGCTCTTCGAACCCGATTTCGGGGTGGGCGTGCAGGTCGCGCCGCAGCGCGGTCAGCTCGGGGTGGTGGGCCACGATGTGCGCGAAGGCGCGGCCGTGGGCTTTGATGCGGGGTGACAGCATGTTTTTGTGGTGGTTGGGGGTGGGCATCAGTGGCTCCCCGCTTTTTCGACGCGCAGGCGTGGGTCGACCGCGAAATACAGCAGATCGACGACCAGGTTGATGACCACGAAGATGAGCGCGATCAGGCACAGGTAGGCCGCCATCACCGGGATGTCGGCAAACGTCACCGCCTGGATGAACAGCAGCCCCATGCCCGGCCACTGGAACACCGTCTCGGTGATGATGGCAAAGGCGATCAGCCCGCCCAGTTGCAGACCGGTGATGGTCATCACCGGCACCAGGGTGTTTTTCAGGGCGTGGCCGAAATGCACCGCGCGGTTGGTGAGGCCACGGGCGCGCGCGAACTTGATGTAGTCGGTGCGCAGCACCTCCAGCATCTCGGCCCGCACCAGGCGCATGATGAGCGTGAGCTGGAAGATGGCCAGCGTGACCGCCGGCAGCACGATGTGGTGCCAGCCCGTGGCGTTGAGCAGGCCGGTGCTCCACCAGCCGATCTGCGTCACGTCGCCCCGGCCAAAGCTCGGAAACCAGCCCAGGTTGACCGCGAACACCAGGATCAGCAGGATGCCGATCAGGAAGGTCGGCAGCGAAACGCCCAGCAGCGACACCGTCATGAACAGCTGGCTGATGAGGGTCCCCCGCTTGAGCGCGGCGTACACCCCCATGGGAATGCCGACCACCAGTGCCATCACGGCGGCCACCATGGAGAGCTCCAGCGTGGCGGGGAAACGCTCGGCGATCAGGCGCGAAACCTTCGCGCCCTGGCGCAGGCTCAGGCCGAATTCGCCCTGCGCGGCATTGACCAGGAAATGCCAGAACTGCACGAAAAACGGCTGGTCCAGCCCCAGGTCGGTGCGCAGCTCGCGGATCTGCTGCGGCGTGGCGTCCTGACCGAGCAGGAACACCACCGGGTCTCCCACGTACTGGAACAGCATGAACGCGATCAGCGCCACGCTGACCATCACCACCACGGCCTGCGCCAGTCGCCTGAGAATGAATGCAAACATTGTTGAAGGAATAAAGAGAGGGTCGCTCACCGCTCCGGGAGCGACCCTCTGCTGTCAGGCAAATCCAGTTTACCTGGGTCGCTTGCGGCCCCCGGCGCGGCGGTGGGCCCGTGCATCCTCGGCCGCGTCACTATGCAACATCTGTTCCCGCCCTTGATCGGGCATAACCCCTACGCTCGGCCGTGATGCCTTCAGGAGGTGTCTCCGGGGGGACGCTCCAGCGACCTCAAGGCGCCATCCCCGGCCTGCAACGAGGACGGTGTGTTGTCGGCGCCGGTCATCACCGGACGTGGCCGTTGTGACCAGCAGCGAGCCTGCAACCGAGACAACGGTGGTTTTTGTAAATAGACCAAAGGCACTCTTTGTCAATTTCATATGACGGCAAAAGACGCAATCAATCGACCGAATTCGACGTCAAATGACAACAATTTTCTACATTTTTTGAAATTCGGATTTCTGTTTTAACCGCCACCGATTAGATTGCGCACTGGTGGTCACAAGCCACCCGTCAACGGGCCTGTCACACCGTTTGCCGATGGACCCGCTGGTGTTTCATCCACATGTCATCAAATTCAATTCAGGAGGATTCATGCTGAAAAAAGCACTGGCCATGATCATGGCCCTCATCTGCGCCACCGCCTTCGCTGCCGTGGACGTGAACAACGCCACCGTGGCCGATCTCGACAGCATCAAGGGCATCGGCCCCGGCACGTCGGCCAAGATCCTGGACGCGCGCAAGAGCGCCAAATTCAAGGACTGGAACGATCTGATCGACCGCGTGCCCGGCATCGGCCCCAAGCGCGCGGGCGCGCTCTCCAACGAAGGGCTGACGGTCAATGGCGAGACCTTCAAGGCCCCCGCCTCGCCCGCGGCCAACAAGAAGGCCAGCAAGCCGGTCGCCCCATCGGCCGAGTCCGGCAAATCCTGACCGGTCGGCCGCCAGAAACACAAAAACCCGCTTCGGCGGGTTTTTGTGTTTCTGGACGGGTGGTCAAACGCAGAGCAAGCGCCGCACCGCCCGCGGGTAGATCAGGTGTTCCTGGGTCAGCACGCGCGCGGCCAGCGATTCGGCCGTGTCACCCGGCAGCACCGGCACCACGGCCTGCTCCAGGATGTCGCCGTCGTCGAGTTCGGACGTGACGCGGTGCACCGTGGCGCCGGCGAATTTGCAGCCGGCGTCGATCGCGCGCTGGTGGGTGTTCAGGCCGGTGAACGCCGGCAGCAGACTGGGGTGGATGTTCACCAGCCGCCCGGCGTAGTGCTGCACAAAACCCGGCGTGAGGATGCGCATGAAGCCCGCCAGCACGACCAGCGCCGGGTGGCCAGCGGGGTCGTGGCCGTCGATGCGCTGCATCAGCGCCGCGTCAAACGCCTCGCGGCTTGAAAAGCCTTTGTGGTCCACCACGTCGGCGGCGATGCGCCGGGAGCGCGCAAAATCCAGCCCCTTGGCATCGGGCTTGTTGCTGATCACGGCGGCCACCCGGGCACCACAGACCTCGTGCCAGCGCTGTTGGTGCGCGGCGTTGACGATGGCGGCCATGTTCGAGCCGCCGCCCGAGATCAGAATCACGATGTTCTTGCTCACTTGAGACATAACGAGGAAGTGTAATGACCCAGTTCCCCAGCACCGCCCCCACCGGCCCGCGCGTGCTCGACTTTCAGCAGCGCCCACTGACGGCGGCACAGGCCCGTGTGTTGGGCACCCTGATGGAAAAAGCGCGCACCGTGCCCGACAGCTACCCGCTCACGCTCAACAGCCTGCAGTCGGGCTGCAACCAGAAGTCGAGCCGCGACCCGGTGCTGCAGCTCACCGAAAGCGAGATCAGCGAAGCCATCGACGGCCTGCGCCAGTCCAGCCTGGTGTTCGAGACCAGCGGTGGGCGGGTCACGCGCTACGAACACAACTTCCTGCGGGGGGTGGGCGTGCCCGAACAGTCCGCCGTTCTGCTGGGTCTGCTGATGCTGCGCGGCCCGCAGACCGCCGGGGAGCTGCGCCTGAACACCGAGCGCTGGTACAAGTTCCTCGACATCGCCTCGGTCGACGCCTTCCTGGAAGAACTGCAGGACCGTTCGCCCGACAAAGGCGGCCCGCTGGTGGTGAAGCTGCCCCGGGCGCCCGGCGCGCGCGAACAACGCTGGGCCCATCTGCTCTGCGGCCCGGTGGACGCCGCCGCCCTCGCCGCGAGCGCGGCCCCGGGGACGTCGGGCGCCACCGAGGAAGAGATGATCACCCTGGCCCGCCGCGTCTCGGCGCTGGAAGACAGCCTCGCCCAGCTTCAGGCCCAGTTGCAGAACCTGCACGAACAGCTGGGTCTGTCGCAGCCCGGACAGGGATAAAACGAACGGTCGTGCCAAACTGCGGAGCTGCTTCGGGCTCCCCCATGCGATGCCCGGGCGAAACGCACCAGGAGACACACATGGATTTGGCATTCACGCCCGAAGAGCAGGCGTTTCGCGAAACAATTCGCGCCTGGGTCAAGGACAACCTGCCCGCCGACATCGCCCACAAAGTCCACAACGCGCTGCGCCTGTCGCGCGACGACATGCAGCGCTGGGCCAAAATCCTCGGCAAGAAGGGCTGGCTGGGTTACGGCTGGCCCCAGCAGTTCGGCGGCCCCGGCTGGACCGCCGTGCAGAAACACCTGTTTGAAGAGGAATGCGCGCTGGCTGGCGCGCCGCGCATCGTGCCCTTCGGCCCCGTGATGGTGGCGCCGGTGATCATGGCCTTCGGCAACCGGGCGCAGCAGGAACGTTTCCTGCCCGGCATCGCCAGCGGCGACGTGTGGTGGAGCCAGGGCTACAGCGAACCGGGCTCGGGCTCGGACCTGGCCTCGGTCAAGACCCGCGCCGAGCGCCATGGTGACCATTACCTCGTCAACGGCCAGAAGACCTGGACCACACTGGGCCAGTACGGCGAATGGATCTTCTGCCTGGTGCGAACATCCACCGAAGGCAAGCCGCAAACCGGCATCAGCTTCCTGCTGATCGACATGACATCGCCTGGCGTGAGCGTGCGCCCGATCAAACTGCTCGACGGCGAATGCGAGGTCAACGAGGTCTTCTTCGACAACGTCAAGGTGCCCGCCGAAAACCTGATCGGCGAAGAGAACAAGGGCTGGACCTATGCCAAGCACCTGCTCAGCCACGAGCGCACCAACATCGCCGACGTGAACCGCGCCAAACGCGAGCTGGAGCGCCTGAAGCGCATCGCCAAGGCCGAAGGGGTCTGGGACGACCAACGCTTCCGCGACCAGATCGCGCTGCTGGAGGTGGACGTGGTGGCACTGGAGATGCTGGTGCTGCGCGTGCTCTCGGCCGAGAAGTCGGGCAAGAACTCGCTGGACATCGCCGGCCTGCTCAAGATCAAGGGCAGCGAAATCCAGCAACGCTACGCCGAACTCATGATGCTGGCCGCCGGCCCGTTTGCGATCCCCTTCATCGAAGAGGCCATGGAAGCCGGCTGGCAAGGCGACTACCCCGGCGGCGAGGTGGGCAACGCCCCGCTGGCCTCGACCTACTTCAACCTGCGCAAGACCACGATCTACGGCGGTTCCAACGAAGTGCAGCGCAACATCGTGGCACAGACCGTTCTGGGCTGAACACCCACTCACCGTTCGGGCTGAGCCTGTCGAAGCCCTCACACAAACATGGCACAAGCCCGTCGACAAGCTCAGGGCGAACGGACCTCAGGAGAACCACATGGATTTCGATTTTTCCGACGACCAGGAACAGCTGCGCGACGCCGTGCGCAAATGGGTGGACAAGGGTTACGACTTCGAACGCCGCCGGGGCACCGTGGCCACGGGCGGGTTCAACCGCGCGGCCTACGGTGAGCTGGCCGATCTGGGCCTGACCGGCCTGTACGTCCCGGAGGTCGATGGCGGCATGGGCATGGGCCCCGTCGAAGGCATGGTGGTCATGGAAGAACTCGGGCGCGGCATCGTGCTCGAACCCCTGGCACAGGCGTTGATCGCCGGCGCCGTGCTGGCGGGCTACGGGCCCGCGGCCTTGAAAACCGAATGGTTGCCCGGCGTGGCCTCGGGCGAAACCCTGGTGACCCTGGCTTACCAGGAACGCCGGGCGCGCTACCGCCTGGACGTGTGCTCGACGAGCGCCACCGAAGCGGGCGGCGCCTGGGCGCTGTCCGGCACCAAGAGCATCGTGGCCGCGGGTGACCAGGCCGACGCCTACATCGTTCCGGCCATGGCGGGCGGGCGGCTGGCCCTGTTCCTCGTGGCGCACACGGCCGGGGGCGTCAGCGCCAGCGGCTACGCCACGCAAGACGGCGGGCGCGCCGCCGAAGTGGTGTTCCAGAACGCACCGGCCCAGCTGATCACCACCGACGGGCTGGTGGCCCTGGAACACGCGGTGGACATCGGCATCGCCGCGGCCTGCGCCGAAGCCGTGGGCGTGATGGACAAGACACTGGCGATCACGGTCGAGTACCTGAACACACGCAAACAATTCGGCGTGGCGATCGCCAGCTTCCAGGCCCTGCGCCACCGCGTGGCCGACATGAAGATGCAGCTGGAACTGGCCCGCTCCATGAGCTACTACGCCAGTCTGAAGCTCAACGCCCCGGCAAACGAACGCCGCACCGCCATGGCGCGCGCCAAGGTGCAACTGGGTCAGAGCATGCGCTTCGTCGGCCAGCAGGCGGTGCAGCTGCACGGCGGCATCGGCGTGACCGACGAATACATCGTGAGCCACTACTTCAAGAAACTGACCCAGCTGGAAATCAGCTGGGGCGACACCCTCCACCACCTGGGGGAAGTGTCGGCGCGGATGGAGGAGACGGCGGGGGTGTTTGCCTGAGTCTTCTGTTGGCAACGATCCTGAAGCCCCGCTTTGCGGGGCTTTTTTTCGCTCAATGGTGTCGCGGGATCGATGAGGCGCCAGGCCTTACTCCGCTCATGTCCCCCGGCGCCGCTTCGCGGCACCTCCTCCTTTACTTCGCTACGCAAGACCCGACGCCTCACCGATCTGCCGATGTATTGGCACTCCACCGCTGGCACGCCCGGGCGGTCGCGGCCTGAGGGCGCTGGGTGAGTGACGCAGCGAAGTCAAGGAGGAGACAAGGGCGCAGCCCTTGGCGGGGGACATGAGCGTAGTTACTCATCCAACGCCCTCAGGCCATCGGAGAAGCGCAAGCAAGCACAACCGAGTCAGGCGTGAAGACGGGATGTCTTCGGCAGGTGCGCCATCAGGAACTCCATCTGGTCTGCCAGGATGCGGCGGTTGCGCAGGATGAAGTCTTCCCACAGGCTGGGCACATAGGGCGCGTACAGCAGCGGCATGTTGGCCTGCTCGGGCGTGCGGTTGCCCTTGCGGTGGTTGCACGAGCGGCAGGCCGTCACCACGTTCATCCACAGATCGCGTCCGTTCTGCCCCAAGGGAATGATGTGCTCGCGCGTCAGCTCTTCTTCGTGGAAGTGCCCGCCGCAGTAGCCGCACAGGCAGCGATCGCGCGCAAACAGTTTGCTGTTGGTGAGCGTGGGTCGCAGGTCAAAGGGGTTGATGCGTGGAACGCCCTGGGTGCCGATGATGGAGTTGACGGCGATGATGGACTGGCGCCCCGAGATCGCGTTGTGTCCACCGTGAAACACCGCCACCTCGGCGCCCATTTCCCAGCGCACTTCATCCGCCGCGTAATGCAGCACGGCTTCTTCGAGGCTGATCCAGGACTGGGGCAGTCCCTGTGCAGACAGCTTCAAGACCTTCAAGACCCACCTCCATGTTGACAAACAACCGGACAATCTGTCTTCAGAGCGGGGCGCCACCGCAGGGTCGCGTTCCGCACGTGTGTCAATATACAGTGCTTCTGTGACGCTCCAGCGTCTTCTCTAGCTTGTCCCTAAGCGGCCCCGGTGGCTCCGCTTCGGCTGCTGCAACGGCAGTCCAGTAAATCGGATCAGCTCCAATTTCTATAGCAAGATTTCCCGCGAGAGTGGGCGATAGGCGCCCGCGCTTCTTTGCGTTTGTCAGCGTTGCTCTCGTCACATTGAACTTGTTGCACCACTGTGCGGCGTTCCGCAGTTCAAGTGCTTTCTCCAGTAGGTCAATTGTGTGGGGCATGTCGGCTCTCCGTTGTCAAGTGGTTTTGATTATGTACACGGGGTGTTGACAGCAGGTAAACGCACTGTGAACATCCGTTCCGTTCACAACTTGTTTACGGAGCCGTCATGCCCACCCCCTCCCAAGTTCTCCCCCCTCAGGTGCTCGCGGAAGTCAGCGAGGCACTTGACCATCTGCGTTACGCGTACGAGCTTCGGCAAGCCGGCGACCCTGCCGCCCAGTATTGCGAGAACCATGCACGCGCTGTGCTGGCCGTCGTGATCGGTCAGTTGCCGAACCCGGCGTTCTGTGAGTTTCTGGATGAGGATGTTGCGCAACCCCGCCCCTCTAGCGCGGGGTGCTGACCATGCGTCTCACTCACCGATCAGCACGTATAGGCGGCATCTTTGTCGTCTCCTCTCGTGCTTTCGCGGCGCTCACTTGCCGCCCCCAGGTGTCCGCGATCCTCGATTCGTTGATCCCGTCCCGAATGGCTGACTTGATCACGAGGTACAGGACCCACATCGAAAAGATGAAGCCTGCAAGGGACATTGCGCCCCACCAAATCACCAGTCGAACCAGCTCACGTTCAAAGTCCATTTTTGATTCCTCTTCCTCTGTCGTTGCACCCAGTCAGGTGCTCGGCGGGGAGTATGCCGAATCTTGTTTTTGCCCCCCGGCTGGATGTGAATCGCCCGGGTCAGTTGTGACGGCTCCCCCGGGAGTGGTCCAGTCGCGGGGCACCCCTAACCGCCTCGCTTGGCTACACGTGCGCCTCTTCTTGGAGTCCGGCCCCATGCCCTCTCAAACGAGGTCATCGGGCCGCGCTCCTGCGGCGGACGTCTGACCATCAAGGATCACACCATGTCACTCACCAGCATCATCAAAATCATCAAAGTCAACGAATCGCGCAGCGGCACAAAGAACGATCGCCGCTGGGAAATGCAAGATGCTGAGTGCATCCTGCTCGATGAGAACGGCGAAGAACAGCAGGTTGGCGTGCTGCAGCTGCCTAAGCACCTCATGGGCGAGAACGCTCCCGCGCGCGGCGTTTACCTCGGCTCCTTCGCCCTCAACGCGGGTTACCGCGACCGTCGCATCGAGGCTGTCCTCACGGGCCTGCAGCCCTACGCTGTGCCCGGCCATCGCCCTCCGATGGTTCCCAAGGCTGACCCGGCTGCTGGCAAGGGCGCCGCGTCGTGATCTGCGTTGCGCCTGTCCTCGTTGATGGTGTGACCTACCTCGCGGTGGAGTCGCAAACAGCAGGCTGCACCCTCGGTGTGCTCCTGGCTGAGGCTGACGCAACGTTCCTCAATTCCTTTTTCTCGATGCCATCCAGTGCCGCAATGGGTACCGCCTTCTGGCATGGCTTTCAACTCGTGGCCTGGGCCTACCTGATTGGGTGGGGCTTCGGGGCGGTGCTCAATTTCTTGAAGGAAAAATGATGGACTACACCGACATCGTCGCGGCTGTCTCGTTCGCGGGAATGATGGCTGCTTTCGCCAGCGTCGCAGCCCTGAAAGTCGCACCTCTGGCCGCCCGTTGGGGTATCAGCAAGGTGCTGGGCATGATCGGCCGCTGATGGCCGTTGTGAGGCCCTCCACTGCGGCGCCTGCGCTGTCAGTGGGGGGCCTCACTTTTTGGGGTCCTCCATGTTTCTTGAACTCTTCTTCCTCGTCCTCGGCTCGGTCTGCGCCGCGCTCGGTTGCTGGGCTATGTCCCACGCTTAGGCCATGATCAAAAAGCTCGTTTTGGTCGTGTTTGCGGCCTTCCTCTACTTCAATTCCTTCGCTGCCGAGACGGAGTACACCCCCGTTTCCTGCGGCACGCCCGGCGTCACCTTGGGCCAGTGGGGCAACAACGTTTTAAGTGCCTTTTTGTCGGAGCCTGCTTACGCTGGCTCTACGCTTTACTCTGGCCCGGAGTTTGTTGTTGCCGCCGGCATCTTGACCTGTCAGGCCACGATTGCGGCTAAGTGGAACGGCCAGGACAACGGCTATCCAGGCCGCTTTGCGGCCGGCGTTTGCCCCGACTCCACTTGGACGATCAACCTGGATTTACGGCAGTGTCAGCGTGTTCCGCCCGGGCCTGTGTGCCCAGTGGGCACCACCTCTTCGGCAACCATCCAGATTGGCCATGTACAGAACCCAGTCTCTGACGCGTGTGGTAGCGGCGTGAACTGTTCGCCACCGTCTACGGCCTGTGCGCCTGACAGATGCCAATTTGAGGTGACCGGTGTGTCCGACGTGTCTGCGGTGGACACGGGCGGCGGTTTCTCGTCGATAGAGGCGACATACACAGGCCCAATGACCGGGTCTACGTGTACGCCTCCGACCAACGACCCTCCCCCTCAGTGCCCTGCAGGGCAGTCTCCCGGTGAGGTCAACGGTACGTCGGTCTGTGCGACCACTGGTGACCCGATGGGTGGTGGCCCTGGCGGCGACCCTGACCCGGGGGGCGACCCTGACCCGGGGGGTGATCCTGACCCGGGGGGTGACCCCGGTGGTGACCCCGGTGGTGACACAGGTGGCAATACAGGTGGCAACACAGGCGGTGACACAGGCGGTGACACGGGTGGCGACACTGGCGGTGACACAGGCGGTGACACGGGTGGCGACATTGGCGGCACTGGCGGCACTGGCGGCACGGGTGACACGGGTGACACGGGTGACACGGGTGGCACGGGTGACACGGGCGGCGATACGGGCGACGATGACACGGGTGATGGGACCGTGGTCCCTCTCTCTGACCTCTACACCGCGAAGGACCGCACCGTGTCTCAGGTGCTTGCGTCGGCCCGTAGCGCCTTGCTGACGACTGCGGTAGGTCAGACCGTGGGCGGGTTCTTCACGGTCCCCGGTGGCGGCTCCTGCCCCACCTACAGCGCTTCCATTCCCTACATTGATGCCGATGTGACCATTGACGCGTTTTGTGCGCCCTGGATGACCAGCATCGCGTCGGTGATCAGTGCGGCCCTCATGGTCGTTGCTGCCTTCTGGGCGTTCCGTGTCGCTTTCCTCTGATGAGGTGCTCTCATGCTTGATGCAATCACTGGCTGGCTGCTGGATCTGTTCAAACGGGTTTTCGTGGCGCTCTGGTCGTTTGTGCAGGATGCGTTCATCCTGCTGTTGGACCTCCTACTCTCGGCCATCGTTGCGGTGCTCGGCGCTATCCCTGTGCCTGTGCAGTTGTCGGCAGGCCTGGGCTCCCTGTGGTCTGCCCTTGACCCCGCCATCATCCATTTCCTGACCCTCTTCGGGCTCCCTCAGGCGCTTGCCCTGGTGGGCGCTGCCTTCGTGTTCCGTCTCGGTCGCAAGATCGTCACCTTGTTCCAGTGGTGAGGCCCGCATGATCTTTGTGCACGAGGGGCTCCCCCGCTCCGGCAAGTCTTACGAGGCTGTGGTTCGGCGCATCATCCCGGCGCTGCAGTCCGGGCGGCAGTGCGTTACGAACATCGAAGGTATCGACCATGACAAGGTCGCTGAGGTCACCGGTCTACCGGTGGACGATGTGCGCCCACTGCTGCGTTGCCTCACCGATGATGAGTTATCCAAGGTCCCGACCCTGGGCCTGAAAAACTGTCTGCTCGTTCTGGATGAGGTCCAAAACTATTGGGGCACCCGTGCACGTCTCGGCCCTGAGATGGTCAAGTGGGTGGCCGAGCATGGGCATCACGGGGTTGACGTAATCTTGATGACTCAGGACATCAAAGACCTGCACGTGATCTGGCGGCGTCGTGTCGAGATTCGACAGGTGACACTCAAGCTCACGGGTGTGGGCAAGCCCAACAGCTACAGCGTGACCACCTACCGGGGCAAGGGTTCCGAGCTCTACGAGAAGGTGGGTACCAAGGTAGTCACCTATGACCCCAAGTACTTCGGTACGTACAAAAGCTACAGCGACAGCGACGTTTCCACCGACGTCTACAAAGACAGCCGGGCCAGCGTGTGGGGTAGTTCGCTGTTTCGCGTCGTGATCCCGGGTGCTCTCGTGGCGGCGCTGTGGGGCGCGTGGACGCTTTGGGGCTACTTCCACCCCGTGGCCTCGCCCGATGCCAAGAAACCCGCCCAGGCGGCTCCTGCGGGCCGTCCTGCCGCCTCGCCTGCCACCATCCCCGCCCCCGCGCGCACGATGGCTCTCACTGCTGTTCAAGAGAGCATGAAAAAGCAGCTCGCACTTGCTGAGCTTGCGGCCCGGCCAGCCACCGAGCTACTGGCGCAGCTGGGCTCTGAGTACCGAATTAGGCTTGCCGGTGTTGTGCAGCGCGCGGGTAGACCTGCAGCCGGTGTGGTCGAGTGGTACGCCGACGGTGCCCGCGTCTATCACCGGATGACCTTCGATGACCTGCGCGCCCTGGGCGCAGTGCTCACGGTCGGTGAAAGCCACGTTGTCGTGCGCTACGGTGAGGCGCAGTACCTCGCCACGTCCTGGCCGGTGGATGACCCTGCAGCCCGCGTGTCCACGCAGCGGCTTGAAGGGGTGCAGCAGGCCAGCGGTGTGATGCCTCCGCCTGGCCTCGCCCGGCCCGCGCTCACGGCCTCGCCCGCAGCCTTTGTGCCTCGCGCTGTGGCCCCACCTGTACCTGTGGCGCCCACCGTGGTTTCTGCCTCCGGCGCGCACGATGGTGAGCTGCTGGCCTGGATGCGCAGCCGGTGATGCTTGAGCGCGGGAAAAGGTGCCTGCGTGCCCGTCCGGTGTCGCGGGCCAGTACCGCCCTCCTGTCCTTCAGCAGTGCCCCCGCTTGGGTGCAGCGGCCCGCTACGGGGCCTGACACGGGCGGGGTCTGTGCATCCCTTAGGTGCCTGCTGCGTGCTTGCCGAACACGGTATTCCTGTGTCCCTGAGTCAGCGTTTTTCGTAGCGGGTGAACAGGAAGCGAAGCGGGTTCACCCGGTGCGAAAAAAAGCGTTTTCTCCGGAGTGCGGGTTCCCGGTCCCCGAATCAAATTTTGGAAAAAATTTAGGGCAAGCGAAGCGCGTCAGGGCGAAGCCTCCCGCCGGGGAGCTGTGGGTAACCCGCGCACCCCGCAGGGGCTGTCCACACCCTTGTGGTGTGGTCAGGCGGGTTATCCATAGCGGGCGGGTGTGCCCGGGTGGTTCGTGTGAGGGGTCCCCGTTCCCCCCGGGCGGGCGCGAGGCCCGCAGGGCCGAGCAAGCCCGCCTAGATTTATCTATAGGACATATCTGGTAAACGGAGCATCACCCGGTCAGGGTGGTCCTGAAAAAAGTTGACCCCGGCATAGGCTGGAACCTATCCGGGGTCGTGACAGCAACCAATCTGGAGTTGGCGCGGTGGAACAGTATGTAGTGCATCGGGGCGTGTGGTGTCAAGTGGTGGATCACGGGTGGCGTGTCAAGGATTGGTGTTCCCCCCACACCGGGCAGTCTGAGTTGATGGCATGGAAGCGTGTTGCCTACATCCCTCAAGGGGACCCGGATGACCCCGATGAAGCCCACACCGGGCTATTCCCGACGCGCATTGATCAGAGCGGCACAGTGATGGACGAGGAGCGCCTGGAGCGCCAGCGGCTGCGCAACCTGGAAAAGAGTGCGGCAAGGGCAAAGCGCACGTGCCGGCACAAGATCAAGCATGCGGGGTTGTCCAGTCTGCTCACCTCGACGTATCGCGAGAACATGACCGATTTCGACCGCGTGCGGCGCGACTGGAATCTGATGCTCCGCAAGCTCGCCAAGGCCATGCCCGGCTTCCGTGCGGTCTACGCCTTTGAGCAACAGGATCGCGGCGCTTGGCACGTCCACGCGGCCATAGACAAGCTGCCTACGCACCTCACTGTCCTTGAGGGGGCGGGTCGTCATGCGCGTGAGGTCCGTGTGCGCTCTTGGGACTATCTCCGGCGCTGCTGGCAATCCATCGTGGGCAAGGACAATGGGAATATCGATGTGGACGGGCACCGCAAAGCCCGCCACGGGCTCCCTGGCAAGTACCGTTCTGCTGAGTCCCTTTCCAAGCTGGCGGGCTACGTCTCAAAGTACCTCACAAAGGACCACGAAACGGGCCCCGTGGGCCGCAATCGGTGGGGCAGTACTCAGGGCATCAACCTGCCTAATCCGCGTCTTGTGGACCTGCCTGTGATGCCTCTGCATGAGGTCATTGAGCTCGCGTTCCACATCCCCGACGGTCACCGGATCGTGCGGCATCGCATCGGCCAGTTCGGCAAGTTTTGGGCTTTGTACACTGAGCCCGGGGAACCGGATTTACCGGTTGGGGTATAGGGAAACAATGGCGTTGATCGGATATGCGCGGGTGTCCACTGTCGATCAGGAAACAAACCTGCAGCTGGATGCATTCGGCGCTGCTGGCGTGTCTGTGGTGTATCAGGACAAGGCTTCTGGCGTTGGCCAGCGGCCCCAGTTGCAGCGTGCGCTTCGTGCCCTCAGGCCCGGTGATACCTTAGTTGTGTGGCGGATCGACAGGCTCGCCCGTAGCCTCTCCGATCTGCTGTCACTGCTAGGCCAGATAGAGGCCAGCGGCGCGGCGTTTCGCTCGCTGACTGAGCCCATCGATACTGGTAGTGCTATGGGCTTGTTCGTGCTGCAGATACTCGGCGCTGTGGCTCAGCTGGAACGTTCGATCATCATTCAACGCACCACGGCCGGCATACGTTCTGCTCGTGATCGCGGCGTTCGGTGGGGTAGACCCCCGATGCTCTCCGCTCATGATCGGCGTGAGGTTCTGCACTTGGTTGATCACGGTGTCCCCATATCCGACGTGGCCCGCGTGTACGGAATCTCTCGCCCCCTTGTCTATAAGATGCTGCATGATCGCAACAAAAAACCCACCTAGGTGGTGGGTCTTTGTGTGTTTTTACCCGTTTTAAAACGGTGCTTCTGTGACAAGCACCTGAACCGCGTCCAACTCCCGGGAGTGGACCGACATCGCCCATGAAAATCATCCGTGGCCTCTGGAACCTGCAACATGCCCTGCGCCACGAGGCCATCGCGGGCTGCGCCCTGACCATCGGCAACTTTGACGGGGTGCACCGAGGCCACCAGGCCATGCTGGCCCTGCTGAACAACGAGGCCCGGCACCGCGGCGTGCCCAGCTGCGTCATGACCTTCGAGCCGCACCCGCGCGACTATTTCGCCGCCGTGCACCACAAACCCGATCTGGCCCCCGCGCGCATCGCCACCCTGCGCGACAAACTCGAGGAACTGGCCCGCTGCGGCGTCGACCGCTGTGTGGTGCTGCCGTTCAACGCCCGGCTGGCCTCGCAGACCCCACAGGCTTTCATCGAAGACACGCTGGTGCGCGCGCTGGGCGTCAAGTACGTGCTTGTGGGCGACGACTTCCGTTTCGGCGCCCAGCGCGCGGGCGACTACGCCATGCTGGATGCCGCCGGCGCATCGCTCGGTTTTGACGTCGCGCGCATGCAGAGCTACGAGGTCCATGGCGTGCGGGTGTCCAGTTCCACCGTGCGCGAAGCGCTGGCCGCAGGCGACATGGACCGTGTGGCCGCCTTGCTGGGGCGCCCGTTCAGCATCAGCGGCCACGTGGTGCATGGCCGCAAGCTCGGGCGCCAGCTGGCCGAAAGCAGCCCGGGACGCGGCGACGGTTTTCGCACGCTCAACCTGCGCTTTGCACACTGGAAGCCTGCGGCCAGCGGCATTTTCGCGGTGCATGTGCACGGCCTGGGTCCTGAGGCGGACTCCCCCCCTTTGCCCGGCGTCGCCAACCTGGGGGTACGCCCCTCACTGGACCCGAACGACGCCAATGGCGGGCGGGTGCTGCTGGAGACGCACTGTCTGGAATGGCCCGAGGCGCTGGTCGCCAGCCTGCCCGGCGGGGAGGCCTACGGTAAAATCATCCGCGTGGAACTGCTGCACAAACTGCACGACGAGTTGAAGTACGACAGTCTGGACGCCCTGACCCGGGGCATCGCCAGGGACTGCGACGACGCACGTGCATTCTTTGCGTCGCTGCACACCCAGACGCACCGCCAGACCACCCGCGATCGAATTTAACGCCGCAGCCGGGGCGACGAGCCCCGGGCCGCGCGCCCTCTGACAGGCTCGGGGCGACCCGCCCCACCCCCGTGCGCCACGCCGCATCACCGAGCCTGCCTTTGCCGATCCCGAATTCGAAAGTCGACCACCATGTCTGAAAAACCCGCTGCCCCGAAGAACGAGGCCAAGCCCGAAGCCAGCGCCTACCGCGCCACGCTGAACATGCCCGACACGCCCTTCCCCATGCGCGGCGACCTGCCCAAGCGCGAGCCGGCCTGGGTCGGGGAATGGAATCAAGGCGGTCTCTACAAGCGCCTGCGTGACGCCCGCCACGGCGCGCCGCTGTTCGTGCTGCACGACGGCCCGCCCTACGCCAACGGCAAGCTGCACATCGGCCACGCGCTGAACAAGGTGCTGAAAGACATGATCGTGAAATCGAAGCAGCTCGCCGGCTTCGACGCGCAGTACATCCCCGGCTGGGACTGCCATGGCCTGCCGATCGAGAACGCGATCGAAAAATTGCACGGCCGCAACCTGGGCCGCGACGACATGCAGGCCAAGAGCCGTGCCTACGCCACCGAGCAGATCGACCAGCAACGCGAAGACTTCAAGCGCCTGGGCGTGCTCGGCGACTGGGAACGCCCCTACCGCACCATGGACCCGGCCAACGAGGCCGGCGAGATCCGCGCCTTCAAGCGTGTGATCGAGCGCGGCTTCGTCTACCGGGGCCTGAAGCCGGTGTACTGGTGCTTCGATTGCGGCAGCTCGCTGGCCGAGTTCGAGATCGAATACGCCGACAAGCAGAGCGACACGCTGGACGTGGCGTTTGAAACCGACGACGCCACGAAGCTGGCCGCCGCCTTCGGCCTGTCCGCACTGCCCGCCGGCAAAAGTGCCTTCGTGGTGATCTGGACCACCACCGCCTGGACGATTCCGGCCAACCAGGCGCTCAACGCCCACCCCGAACTCACCTACGCGCTGGTGGACACGCCCATGGGCTGCCTGGTGCTGGCCGAAACGCTGGTGGACAACTGCCTGGAACGCTTCGGCCTGCAAGGCTCCGTGCTCGCCACGGCAAAAGGCGACCAGCTCGGCGGCCTGAACTTCCGCCACCCGCTGTACGACGTGGACGCGGGCTACCGCCGCCTCTCGCCCGTCTATGTGGCCGACTACGTGAGCGACAGCGACGGCACCGGCATCGTGCACTCGGCGCCCGCCTACGGCGTGGACGACTTCAACTCCTGTGTGGCCAACGGCCTGGCGTACGACGACATCCTGAACCCCGTGCAGGGCAACGGCGCCTACGCGGCCGACTTCCCGCTGTTCGGTGGCCTGCACATCTGGAAGGCCGTGCCGGTCATCCTCGAAGCGCTAAAGAACGCCGGCCGCCTGATGGCCACGCAGAAGATCACCCACAGCTACCCGCACTGCTGGCGCCACAAGACGCCGGTGATCTACCGCGCCGCCGCGCAGTGGTTCGTGCGCATGGACGAGGGCGAAGGCGTGTTCACGAAGGACAAGGCGCCCAAGACCCTGCGCCAGCTGGCGCTGGACGCGATCGACCACACCAGCTTCTATCCCGAGAACGGCAAGACCCGCCTGCGCGACATGATCGCCAACCGGCCCGACTGGTGCATCTCGCGCCAGCGCAGCTGGGGTGTGCCCGTGCCGTTCTTCCTGCACAAGGATTCGGGCGAGCTGCACCCGCGCACGATGGAGATCCTGGACCAGGCGGCCGACATCGTGGAAAAGGGCGGCATCGAGGCCTGGAGCCGCGTGACGGCCGAAGAGATCCTGGGCACCGAAGACGCTCCGCACTACACCAAGAGCACCGACATCCTGGAGGTGTGGTTCGACTCCGGCTCCACCTTCTGGCACGTGCTGCGCGGCAGCCACGCGCATGCCTACCCGAACGGTGCCAGCCACGCACAAGGCCCCGAGGCCGACCTGTACCTCGAAGGCCACGACCAGCACCGCGGCTGGTTCCACAGCTCGCTGCTGCTGGGCTGCGCGCTCTACGACCGCGCGCCCTACAAGGGCCTGCTGACCCACGGCTTCGCCACCGACGGCCAGGGCCGCAAGATGAGCAAGAGCCTGGGCAACACGGTGGAGCCGCAGTCGGTGACGAGCAAGCTCGGCGCTGAAATCGTGCGCCTGTGGGTGGCCAGCACCGACTACTCGGGCGACCTCAACATCGACGACAAGATCCTCGCCCGTGTGGTCGACGCCTACCGCCGCATCCGCAACACCCTGCGTTTCCTGATGGCCAACACGGCGGACTTCAACCCCGCCACCGACGCCGTGCCGCTGGAGCAGATGCTGGAGATCGACCGCTACGCCCTGGCCCGCGCCAGCGAGTTGCAGGCGCAGATCCTGGCGCACTTCGATGTCTACGAATTCCACCCGGTGGTGAGCAAGCTGCAGGTCTACTGCTCGGAAGACCTGGGCGCGTTCTACCTCGACGTGCTCAAGGACCGGCTGTACACCACGGCACCCAAGAGCCTGGCCCGCCGCAGCGCCCAGACCGCGCTGCACCAGATCACCGACGCCATGCTGCGCTGGATGGCGCCGTTCCTGAGCTTCACCGCCGAAGAGGCCTGGAGCCATTTCGCGGGTGACAAGAACCAGGGCTCGATCTTCTTCGAGACCTACGCGCCACTGCCCTCGGCCAACGAAGCCCTGCTGGCGAAGTGGAACCGCATCCGCGCCATCCGTGACGTGGCCAACAAGGAAATCGAAGCCGTGCGCACCGCGGGTGCCGTGGGCGCCTCGCTGCAGGCCACGCTGGTGATCACCGCGGGCGCCGACGATGCGGCGCTGCTGCGCTCGCTGGGTGACGATCTGAAGTTCGTCACCATCACATCCGCCGCCACGGTGGTGGACGGCGCCGAACTGCAGGTGACGGTGGCTCCCAGCGCAGCGCAGAAGTGCGAGCGCTGCTGGCACTACCGCGACGACGTGGGCGCCGATGCGGCCCACCCCAGCCTCTGCGGTCGCTGCGTGAGCAACCTGGCCGAAGCCGCGGGCACGGGCGCCGGCGAAACCCGTGAGGTGGCCTGAGATGGCGAAAACAGGCAACGCAAGCGTGTGGCCCTGGCTGGGTCTGGCGGTCGCCATCGTGCTGCTGGACCAGTTTACCAAGACCCTGATCCTGGGCAACTACCGGCTCGGCGACAGCACCACCGTCACCGACTTCTTCAGCGTGATCCGAGCGCACAACACCGGCGCGGCCTTCAACTTCCTCTCCAACGCCGGTGGCTGGCAGCGCTGGTTCTTCACCGGCATCGGTGTGGCCGCGGCCGCGTTCATCGTCTGGATGCTGCGTTCGCACCCGGGCCAGAAGCTGTTCGCGTTTGCGCTGGCCTGCATCCTGGGTGGCGCCGTCGGCAACGTGATCGACCGCCTGTTGCACGGCTATGTGGTGGACTTCCTGGACTTCCACTGGGGATTCCTGGCCGGCATCTTCCCCGGCGGACATTTCCCGGCCTTCAATATCGCCGACGCGGGCATCACCGTCGGCGCCGTGGGTCTGATCCTCGACGAGATCCTGCGCGTGCGGCGCGGCCGCTGAGCCCGTCGCAACGGACGCGCGGCGTGTCCGGCCGTGTGGCCGGTCCGCCGCGCGCCGCCGCCCGGCCAGGCGGGCGCGTATAGTTTTGATGTTCATGAGACATCTGCTGGATCTTCTGGCCGCCGTGGCCTTGCTGGTGTGGGGTACGCACCTGGTGCGCACCGGGGTGCTGCGCGTCTTTGGCAGCAACCTGCGCCAGATGCTCGCCACCAGCATGGGCAACCGCTTCTCGGCCGCGCTCTCCGGCCTGGCGGTCACAGCCCTGGTGCAGTCCAGCACCGCCACCGCCCTGATCACCGGCTCCTTCGTGGGCCGGGGCCTGATCGCGCTGCCCGCCGCCCTGGCCGTGATGCTGGGCGCGGACATCGGCACCAGCGTGATGGCGGTGGTGTTTTCCTTCGACCTGTCCTGGCTCTCGCCGCTGTGCATCTTCACCGGCGTGGCGCTGTTCATCTCGCGCCAGGGCACCGTCCCCGGCGACGTCGGGCGCATCCTCATCGGCCTGGGCCTGATGCTGCTGGCGCTGCAACTGGTGACCGGTTCCACCAACCTGCTGACGCAGAACCCGGCGGTGCAGCTGATGCTGGAATCGCTCAGCAGCGACCGCATGCTGGAGATCCTGGTGGGCGCCACGCTGGCGGTGCTGGCCTACTCCAGCCTGGCCGTGGTCCTGCTCGCCGCCACCTTGGCGCTGCAGGTGGTGGGGCTGGACGTGGCGCTCGGCCTGGTGCTGGGGGCCAACCTGGGCAGCGGCCTGATGGCCGTGGTCACCACCGCCCGATCGGGCATCCGCACCCGGCAGGTGCCCTTGGGCAACCTGCTGTTCAAGCTGCTCGGCGTGGCCATCGCGCCCTGGCTGATTCCACTCTGGCTCCAAGGGGTGCAACCCCTGGTGCAGGACCCGGCCACGCTCACGGTGCTGTTCCACCTGAGCTTCAACCTCATGGTGGGCCTGATCTTCATCGGCCTGACCCACCCGGTGGCCCGGCTGGTGGAAAGGCTGCTGCCACTGCAGGACGGCAACGGCCCGCTGGACCGGCCCAACCACCTCGACCCCTCGGCGCTGGCCACGCCGTCGTTGGCCATCTCGTGCGCCGCGCGCGAGGCGCTGCACCAGGCCGACGTGGTCGAAACCATGTTGCGTGGCGTGGTCACGGTGATCCGGAACAACGACCTCAAGCTGGCCCAGGACCTGCGCAAGCTGGACGACACCGTCGACAGCCTGTATTCCGCCATCAAGTACTACCTGACCAAGATCTCGCGCCAGCAGCTCAGCGAGGAAGAAAGCCGGCGCTGGACCGACATCATCAGCTTCACCATCAACATGGAGCAGATCGGCGACACGGTCGAACGGGTACTGCTCGACATCGAGGAGAAGAAGATCCGCAAGGGTCGCGAGTTCTCCGAAGCGGGCATGGCCGAGATCGTCGAACTGCACGCGCGCCTGCTGGACAACCTGCGCCTGGGCATGAGCGTGTTCCTCAACGGCAACGTGCGCGATGCCCAGCGGCTGCTGGAAGAGAAGGTGCGCTTTCGCGACCTGGAGCGCGAGTACGCCGCCGCCCACCTGCAGCGCCTCTCGGGCATGAGCATGCTGAGCATGGACACCAGCGCGCTGCACCTGGACATGATCAGCGACCTCAAGCGCATCAACTCCCACATCTGCTCCATCGCCTACCCCATCCTCGACAGCGCCGGCGTGCTCGCGCCCAGCCGGCTGCGCGCGTCGCCACCAGCGCCAGAGCGGCACTGAGCAAGGCCCCGGGTGGTGGCACCGCAGCGGCACGACCCCTGTGCTACGCTGGCAAACCGTTTGCGACCCGCCCCAGGAGACACCCATGCCCGGACTGCTGCCCCACATCGACCCCGACGGCCTGCTCGAATTTTCGGTGGTCTACACCGACCGCGCGCTCAACCACATGTCCAAGCGCTTTCAGGGCGTGATGACCGACATCTCGGCCATGCTCAAGCGCGTCTACGGTGCGCATTCGGCCGTGCTGGTGCCCGGCAGCGGCACTTTCGGCATGGAGTCGGTGGCACGCCAGTTCGCGCACGGCAAACACGTCATGGTGATCCGCAACGGCTGGTTCAGCTACCGCTGGACGCAGATCTTCGACATGGGGTCCATCCCCGCCAGCCACACCGTGATGAAGGCCCGCCGCATCGCCGATGGCCCGCAGGCCGCCTGGGCGCCCGCGCCGATCGACGAAGTGACCGCCGCCATCGCGGCAGAAAAACCCGCCCTGGTGTTCGCACCCCACGTGGAAACCGCCGCCGGCATGATGCTGCCCGACGACTACCTCAAGGCCGTTGCCGACGCGGTGCACGCCGTGGGTGGCCTGTTCGTGCTGGACTGCATCGCCTCGGGCGCGATGTGGGTGGACATGAAGGCAACCGGCGTGGACATCCTGATCTCGGCGCCGCAGAAAGGCTGGAGCAGCTCGCCCTGCTGCGCGATGGTGATGCTGAGCGAACGCGCGCGCAAAGCGATCGACACCACCCAGAGCACCACCTTCGCCATGGACCTGAAGAAGTGGCTGCAGATCATGGAAACCTACGAAGGCGGTGGGCACGCGTACCACACCACCCTGCCCACCGACGCCCTGCTGCGCTTGCGCGACACCATGCGGGAAACCGAGGCCTACGGCTTCGAGAAGGTGCGCGACGAGCAGCTTGCCCTGGGCCGCGCCGTGCGTGCCTTGCTGGAAAAAAGCGGCTTCCCCAGCGTCGCGGCCAAAGGCTTCCAGGCGCCGGGCGTGGTGGTGAGCCACACCACCGACCCCGAGATCCAGTCGAGCAAGAAATTCCTCGCCGCGGGTCTGCAGGCCGCCGCCGGCGTGCCGCTGCAGTGCGACGAGCCGGCCGACTTCCGCAGCTTCCGCATCGGCCTGTTCGGCCTGGACAAGTGGCACGACGTGAACGGCACGCTGAGCCACCTGGAGGCCGCGCTGCGGACCGTGGCGCCACAGCCGGTGGCCACACCAGCCTGAGGCCGCAACCGGAGCGAACGCCGCGGGCGGTGCTGTTACTGGTGGCGCTGGTGAGCGCGGCGCCTGCTGCGGGCGCCGAAGCCACTTCAAGCCTGCAACCATGCAAGTCCACGCCATCACGATGCAGGATTGGTCGCGGCTGGTCGGTAGACAGCTTCCAACGCATGCACCAGAGGCCGGCCGTATGGACGGAAGCGGACGATACCCATCCTTCTGTTGTTTGGTATCCACACGGCCCGAAGTTCGAAGATTCAAAAAGTTACAATTCGGGCTGGTGTCCGAGCCACAAATCGTCACCTATGGATCCAGAAATTGAGCAGCTGCAAAAAATGAAGTCGGACGATCCGACTTTCTGATTTGCAGCCTTTTTTTTGGCCCAACCTTTTGATCGTTTAACAGGGAAATTTTCGTGAAAAAACTCGCTGCAATACTTGCATCCTCCGCCCTTCTGATGGGTGCCACCGCTGCTCAGGCCCAAAACTTCTATGGTGAGTTGGCCTATCAAAGCATTGATGCGGATCTGAATTCGAACCCGGCCGTCCTGCGCGCCACCCTGGGCTATGACATGAGCCCCAACCTGGCTGTTGAAGGCATGATCGGTACAAGCCTGACCGAGGGCAAAGAAACCGTTTCAGGCATCCCCGTCAAGCTCAAGATCAGCAACCTGTGGGGTGTGTATGTGAAGCCCAAGATGAAGGTCACCGATTCGTTCGAATTGTTCGGGCGCTTTGGCTACGCTGGCATGAAAGCCACCGCAACCGCGTCGGCCTTCGGTCAATCGGCTTCCGCGTCCGAAGACGGCTCCGACGTTTCCTATGGCGTGGGCGCCAGCTACGCCATCAGCCCCCAGATGTCGATTTCCGCTGACTTCATGAAGTACGACGATGTCGACGCCTTTGCAATTAGTTTCGGCTTCAAGTTCTGACAACTGACCGACTCTTGTCAACAAAGCCACCTTCGGGTGGCTTTGTTGTTTTCAGGGCAGAAGGCCACCGCACGATGAGGATCTTCACCGGCCCGGAACGCTTTCCCCCATGAACGCTCGCCGACCCAGGATCAGCTTCTCTTCCAGCGGAGAACTGTATTTTTAAAGTTACAATTCTGCCCGGCGCAATCTCAAAAACTGCGTCTTTTTTATTACTCAAGAAGCACAACGGCCTGCGCACAGCGCAGGCCGTTGTGCCGATCTGGGTATCGCATCTGTTTCTGTTTCTGTTTCAGGGAGTTTTCATGAAAAAACTGATTCCGTTCATCGCGGTCGCCACCATGGCATTCACGGGCCTCGGCGCCCAGGCCCAGGTGGTCAAGCAAAAAGCCAGCAGCGGCATGGCCAAGGCCGAGGGCGCGCTCGACAAGGGCCTGGCCTCACAAGGCCTGAAAAACCAGGGGCTGTACGGCGAGCTGGGCCTGAGCCTGCTGAGCTACAAGATCTCGAATTACGGCATTTCCGCCAAACCCATCATGCTGCGCGGCATCGTGGGCTACGACTACCACCCCCAACTGGCCGCCGAAGCCATGCTGGGCCTGGGTCTGCGCGGGGGTGGCGCCACCGGCTACTTCGGTTCGGCCTACAACGTCAGCGCCGGCACCATGATCGGCGTCTATGCCAAACCACGGCTGCAGCTGGGCGACATGGAGGTGTTTGGCCGCCTCGGTCTGGTCAACACCAGCTCCAGCGTCCGCGGCTACAGCGGGACCGACGGCGGCGCCGGGCTGTCCTATGGCGCGGGCTTCAGCTACCTGACCGACTGGGCCTCGTTCAACCACCGGAAGATCTCGATCAACGCGGACTACATGTCCTACTACAGCGGCAGCGGTGTGAAATACACCGGTTTCACGTTGGGCGCCGGCATGAAGTTCTGACACCCGCTTACTTCCCGCAACAAGGCCACCCTCGGGTGGCCTTGTCTTTTTCCGAGCGGTGGGGCCGGCACGGCTTACCGAATGAGACAAACGTATCCCCTGCTTTCGCCATGTAGCGGGAACGACGCCTTCCTCCAGGGACTCCAGCACAGTGTTGCCCTCACGGGGGTGGCATTCTTCACCATTCTGAACTGGAGGTTTCATGAAACATCTCGGCAAAGTTGTCGCCATCGCCGCTGTCGCGCTCACCGCCACCGCTGCCCAAGCACAAGGAGCGTACGGAGAGCTGGGGTACAGCCACCTCAATTTCGAAAACCGGGACGACGCCTTCTCCGCCAAGGTCAAACCCTCCATGGTCCGCGGCATCGCGGGCTACGAGCTCAACCCCAATCTGGCCGTGGAAGGCTTGCTGGGTCTGGGCACGGGCTCCGACGATGTGAACGTCGGCGGGGTCACGGTCAAGGGCAAGGTCGAGCACGTGTATGGTGCCTTCGTCAAACCCAAGATCCGCCTGGGTGAGTCCGTGGAACTGTTCGCCCGGGCCGGTGTCGCCGGCACCAAGGTCAGCGCCCGTTCGGGCAACCTGAGCGTTTCGGACTCGGGGGGCAGTTTCGCCTACGGGGCGGGCATGAGCTTCGCGCTGGGTGGCAACACCTCCTTGAACGCCGACTACATGAACTACTACGACCGCAAGGGCGTCAAGGTGGACGGCCTCAACATCGGTGTCGGCATGAAGTTCTGAGTCCGCCGGCCCAACGCTGAGCCCGCCCGCAAGGCGGCTTGAAGCACCGACAAAGCCCCCACCCGCTGGGGGCTTTGTTTTGCGGGCGAACGACCGCGTGGATTCACAAGATCGATGGCGGCCCGCCAACGGAGTGGCTGACGGCGACCGGGCGGACCCGACTACGGCAGCAGGATGGTGCAGCCCGTGGTCTGCCGCGCCTCCAGACTGCGGTGCGCGGCCTGCACGTCGGTCAGCGCAAAGCGCTGGTCGATGCGGATCTTCACGGCGCCGCTGGCCACCACCGCGAACAGCTCGTCGGCCATGGCCTGCGTGCGCTCGCGGCTGGTGATGTGGGTGAAGAGCGTCTGGCGCGTCACGTACAGCGAACCCTTGGCGCCAAGGATGCCGGGCGCAAACGGCGCCACCGGCCCGCTGGCGTTGCCGAAGCTCACCATCAGGCCGAACGGCATCAGGCAGTCGAGCGACTTGTCAAACGTGTCCTTGCCCACCGAGTCGTAGACCACCTTCACGCCCTGGCCACCGGTGATCTCCTTCACCCGCGCGGCGAAATCCTCGGTGCGGTAGTTGATGCTGAACTCCGCGCCGTGCTCGCGGGCCAGCGCGCATTTTTCATCCGAACCCGCGGTGCCGATGAGGCGCAGGCCCAGGGCCTTGGCCCACTGGCAGGCGATCAGGCCCACGCCACCGGCCGCGGCGTGGAACAACACGAAGTCGCCCGGGTGCAGCCCTTCCACGGGCGGGCAGCGCTTGAGCAGGTACATCGCGGTCAGGCCCTTGAGCATCATGGCCGCGCCGGTCTCGAAGTCGACCGCATCGGGCAGCCGGCACACGTTCATGGCCGGCATCACGCGCAGGTCGCAGTAGCTGCCGGGCGGGTTGGCGGCGTAGGCGGCTCGGTCGCCCACCTTCAGGTGCGTCACGCCTTCGCCCACCGCCTCGATCACGCCCGCGCCCTCCATGCCCAGCGACAGGGGCATGGCATTGGGGTACAGGCCGCTGCGCTGGTAGACGTCGATGAAGTTCAGGCCGATCGCGTGGTGGCGGATGCGCACCTCGCCCGGGCCGGGTTCACCCACGCTCAGCGGTTCGATCACGAGCTGTTCGGGGCCGCCGTTGGCGTGGATGCGCACGGCGCGGCTGGTCTGGGTCATGGGAATCTCCTTCTTTCTGAAACGACCCACATGCTGCCACGAAACCACCGTGTCGCCAGTGAGGCAGGCCGTCAGCCCCGCGCCAGCGCAGGGCATGCCCGTATGGGTACAGTGCCGGCATGTCCGCACCCGCCCGCCTCACGCCGTCCACCATCGCTCTGCTCCTGATCCCGCCGCTGCTGTGGGCCGGCAATGCCGTGGTCGGCCGCATGATGCAGGGCGCCATCCCGCCCATCACCTTCAACTTCGCGCGCTGGGTGCTGGCTGGCGCCCTGCTGTTGCCGCTGGCCGGCTGGGTGCTGCGGCCCGGCAGCGGCCTGTGGGCCCACAAGAAGCGCTTCGCCCTGCTCGGCCTGCTGGGCGTGGGCATGTACAACGCACTGCAGTACATGGCGCTCAAGACCTCGACCCCGCTGAACGTGACCCTGGTGGCCTCCAGCATCCCGGTCTGGATGCTGATCCTGGGCCGGCTGCTCTACGGCGTGCCCATTTCGCGCCGCGCCGCGCTGGGCTCAACGCTGTCGCTGGCCGGCGTGGCGGTGGTGCTCGCGCGGGGCGATCTGGCGCAGCTGCTGGCGGTGCAGTTCGTGCCGGGCGACGCCTGGATGGTGCTCGCCTCCATCACCTGGGCCTGGTACAGCTGGCTGCTGGTGCGGCCACCCGAAGGCGGCTACCCGGCTCACATCAAGGCCGACTGGGCGGCCTTCCTGCTGGCGCAGATCGCGTTTGGCCTGGGCTGGTCCAGCCTCATGACCACCGGCGAATGGCTCAGCCTGCCGCCCGCCACCGCGGGCAGCACCCACATCGCCTGGGACTGGCCGCTGGCCGCCGCGCTGGCCTACGTGGCCATCGGGCCTTCGCTGCTGGCCTACCGCTGCTGGGGGGCCGGCGTGGCCCGCGTGGGGCCGGCGATCGCCGGCTTCTTCAACAACCTCACCCCATTGTTTGCCGGGCTCATGTCGGCCACGCTGCTGGGCGAGCTGCCACAGCTTTACCACGCGGCCGGCTTCGTGCTGATCGTGGGCGGGATTCTCGTTTCTTCGAGGCGCTGAGTTTCAATCGAACGAGAGGTCGGGTCGAAGGCCCGCCTGGCGCACCACGCCCTGCCAGCGCTCGCCCTCGGCCATCAGCAGGTCGTGCAATTGACCCGGTGTGGAGGTTTGTACCTGAGCACCATCGGCCCCCATGCGCGCCACGATCTCGGGATCCTTCAACACGCCGTTGAGGGCGGTGTTCAGTTGCCGCACCACCGCTGGCGGTGTCTTCGCCGGCGCAAACAGGGCATACCACTGCGTCATCTCGACACCCGACACACCGGCTTCCTGCAGCGTGGGCACATCGGGCAGCGCGGGCAGGCGTGTCGGGCCGGCAACCGCCAGCGCCTTCAGACGCCCGCTGCGCAGATAGGGCTGGGCCGTGAACAGGCTGGGGAACATCACCTGCACCAGGCCATTGGCCACGTCGGCAATGGCTGGCGCGGCGCCGGAAAAGTCCACCCGCTGCAATTGCGAGCCGGTCTGCAGACGGAACAGCTCGGCGGCGAAATGCGGCACGGTGCCTTCACCAGCCGAGGCGTAGCTCAGGCGCCCGGGGGACTCGCGCAGCAGACGCACCAGATCCTGAACGCTGTCCACCCCCAACGCGACCGGGACCACCAGCAGCGTGGGCGAATAGCCGATCAGACCGATGGGCGCGAAGTCGGCCACCGGGTCGTAGCGCAGCTTCTGCAGCGCCGGGTTGATGCCATGTGTGGCGATGTAGCCAAACATCAGCGTGTGGCCGTCGGGTTGGGCCGCGGCCACGTACTCGCAGGCGATGCTGCCATTGGCGCCGGCACGGTTGTCCACCACCATCGACTGCCCGAGCACGGGGCCGAGCTTTCGCATGAGGGTTCGCGCCATGGTGTCGTTGCCACCGCCCGCACTGGTCGGCACGATCACGTGCACCTCGCGCTGCGGAAACTGACGCGGTGCCATTACACCGGGCACGGCGTCGGTCGCTTCGGGTGCGGGCGGAAACACATAGCCTGGCAGATGCAACATGCCCTGCATGATCTTGCGCGCCGTGCGAACCAGGGCGGCGCTCTGCACGGTGGCGGCGTCGCCCGAGCCATCGAGTTCCACCTCCACATCGATCTGTCCGGCTGGATGCAGCACCACCAGCGGATGGCGCCCGGGCGCCCGCGCCACACCGCTGGCCACCGTGCCGGGCAAGGCAAAGGCGGTCGCCACACCAATGGCGCCGGTGACGGCGTGTGAGGCGTGGCATTTGTGGGGCGTGAAATAGCGCGAGGTGATGCTGTTGGGTGCGTCACCGGCGCTGACCAGTACCGGTTTGGGAACCACGCTGCCCGACACATCACCCAGACCCATGCGCTGTCCGGCCTGCAACCGCAGCGCCTCGATGCGCGCCAGCAGCGCAGCATTGGCGTCCAGCTCGGCTGGACGCTCGCGACCGGTGAGCCCGAAGTCGGTGGCACGCAGCATCATCAGGGGCATGGCCGCGTCGATGCAGGTCACGTCGAGGCCGTCGATGGTGTCGATGCGCTGTCCCGTGGGAAAGAGCTGCCCGGTCACCGCGCCCCAGGCATCCAGAAAATTCAGCAGCACGGGCGCCGCGGTGCCCGCCACACCGTCGATGCGCGCATCGCCTTCGTAGGTCACCTTGCCACCGGGCGTGCACACGGTCACCTCGATCTGTGAGCCGGTGTTGACGTTGTGGATGCGCACGGTGGTGGTGCCGTCCTGTGCAGGGATCAGCCCTTGCTCGATCGCAAACGGAGCCACCCCCGAGAGCATGTTGCCGCAGTTGGGCCGGGTGTCCACCGACTGGTGTCCCACACCCACCTGGGCGAACAGGTAGTCGAGATCGCAGTCGGTCCGGGTGGAGCGCGACACGATGGCCACCTTGCTGTTGAGCGTGCTGCCGCCGCCCAGGCCGTCGAGCTGCAGCGGGTCCGACGCACCAATGGCACCGATCAGCGCCTGGTCGCGCGCCTCGTCACCCTCGGGCAGCCAGTCGCGCAGGAAGAAAGGGCCACGTGAAGTGCCTGCACGCATGAGAACACAGGGAATGGACAGCTTCATGGCTCACTCTATTTCTGAAACGACGTTGGCGCAACGTGGCACACCGGAAGAGACCGCCCGGAAGCGGCCTGAAACACCGGGGCAGCGGATGGATCAGAAGTTGTGGCGCATGCCGATCAGTGTCGAGTTGACATCGGTCTCGGCCTTGCCCTTGCCGTTGCGCGCATGCGCGGCGTACAGGAAGGTGCGCTTGGACAGGGGATAGCGGGCCTCCAGAAGCAGATCGGTGTCCTTGTTCTCGGTGTCCCGCGCCGCCTCCACGATGAGGTTGAGCGGACCGGCCGGGATGGCACCACCCAGGACGAAGCCTTTGCCACGACCTGCGCCCGTCGCGTCCTGGTAGCTCGCAGCCACTCGGGCCGCTCCGAAGTTGTAGGCGGCGCCCACCATGTGGTTGGCGTCCTTGTTGCTCAGCTTGTTGTACGCGAGGCTGGCAGACAGCGGACCGCCACGGTAGATGACGTTGAACTCGGTCTTGGAAACACCGTCCGCGTTGTTGCCTTTGAGCACATGCGCGAGCGTCGCGGTCACGCCGCCGAAGCTGGGCGTGGTGTAGGTGATCTGGCTGTTGTTGCGGGAGTTGACCCCCACATAGGCGAACTGACTGCTGACAGGGTTGTAATTGGCTGCACCGGTCAACTCCCATACAGAGACAGCGCGGAAGCCCGGGCTCAGGGTACGACCCAACAACACCGACCCAAAACCACCGCTGAGCGTCAGGTTGGCCGCACGGGAAAACAGAGCGGTTTGGGTGGCTCCCGAGGTCGGATCGATCTGCGCCTCCAGGTTGAAGGATGCCTTCATCCCACCCCCCATGTCCTCCGTGCCGCGGAACCCGATGCGGCTGCTGCCGTTCGTCAGGGGCGAGGCCCCGGCGAGCGTGAGGGACTGGCCGCTGACCTTGGCGAGCGAAAGATCCACCACGCCATAGATGTCGACCGAAGACTGGGCATGAGCCACGCCTCCCAGGGTCAGTGCGGACAGGGTGGCCGCGGCAAGGGCTTGTTTTTTCATTGTGGTTTGTCTCCAGTGAGATACAGGTTGAGGGAAGCGAAATACGGAACGAACACCACCCTGGCGGGCCTTCAGACGAGGGCTGCATGCGCCGCCAGCACCCGGTCCACCATCACGCCCGCCTGGCCCAGGTGGTTCACCGGGTCGCACAAGGATTCGAGTTGGGAGCGGGACAGGTACTGGTTGATCTCCGGGTGCGTTTCCAGGATGTCGATCAACGGACGGTTCTCGGCCAGTGCCTGGCGGCACAGGTCGTACACGAGGTCGTGGGCGTACTCGCGGCCCAGGTACGGGCCCAAACCCATCATGACGGCCTCGGACATGACCAGGCCGTGGGTGATGTCCATGTTGGCGCGCATGCGGGTGGCATCCACCTCCAGGCCTTGCAGCACGAATTTGGTCTGCTTCAGCGCGCCCGACATGAGGCAGAAGATCTCGGGCAAACACACCCATTCGATTTCCCACGGGCCGGTGGACCGTTCATGGTCGGCCACCATGGCGTCCATCAGGGCGGCGGCGTGCTGGCGTGCCACGGAGATGTTGGCGTGGATGTAGAGGCAGGAGATGGGGTTGCGCTTTTGCGGCATGGTGCTGGACGAACCGCGGCCGGGGGCATAGGGCTCGAACACCTCCCCTACCTCGGTCTGCATCATCAGCTTCACGTCCATGGCGATCTTGCCCAGCGAACCACCCACCAGACCGAGGAAAGCACCGACCTCGGCGATGGTGTCGCGCACCGTGTGCCAGGAAATCAGCGGCTGGGCCAGACCCAGTTCCTCCATCAATGCGGCCTGAGTTTCCATCGCGCCGTTCTCCAGCGACGACAGCGTGCCCGAAGCACCACCAAACTCGCCCACGAGCACACGGGGCTTGAGCTGTTGCAGGCGCTCGCGATGGCGATCCATGCCGGCCAGGATGCTGGCCATCTTGTAGCCGAAGGTGATCGGGGTGGCCTGCTGCAGGTTGGAGCGCCCGATGACCGGTGTGTCCCGGTACTTCTGCGCCAGCGCGGCCAGCGCATCGGAGATGTCCTTGAGGTCCTGCTCGACCAGCGCGAGGCCCTCGCGCATCTGCAGCACCGCCGCGGTGTCGGTGATGTCCTGTGTGGTCGCGCCCCAGTGGCAGTACTCGCCCAGGCGGTCACGGCAGTTGGCGTTGATCTGGTTGACCACGGCGATGATGGGGTAACCGATCTGTTCGGTCTTCGCCTTGAGCTGGTCCCAGTCGATCATGGACAGCTCGCAGTTCTTGACGATTTCGTCTGCGGCCTCCTGGGGAATGAGGCCCAGTTCTCCCTGCACCTTGGCGAGCGCGCGCTCGATGTCCAGGTACTTGGCGGTGCGGTTCTCGTCCGACCAGACCTGGCGCATGCGGGCGTCGCTGAAGATGTCGCCGAAGATGCGGGAGTCGATGATGGTGGCTGCCATGGCAATCCTCTGGAAAGTGGGCGCAAGGTTCAGGTGGTCGGGTCTGCCAGGGCCAGGATGCGTTGCGCGCGCAGCGCCACCGGCTTGTCGACCATGCGGCCGTCCACCTGGATCGCCCCCTGGCCACCCGCGGTCTGCCAGGCACTGTTCACGCGTGATGCCCATGCCAGCGTCTGCGCATCGGGCCGAAGCGCCTCGCGCACCACGCCCACCTGCGTCGGGTGAATGCACAGCTTCGCGGCGAAGCCCAGGCTGCGCGCGTGCAGCAGGTCACCGGTCACACGCGCAGCGTCAAGTTCGGGGGTGACCCCAGCCACCGGCGGCGGCAGCTCGGCGGCACGCGAGGCCATGGCGATGGCGGTGGCGGCCGCATCGAGCGCGAAGCCGGGACCGGGCAGGTCGAGGTCCAGCAAGTAGTCGATAGCGCCGAAAGCCAGGCGCGACACGTGGGCGGCACGAGCGATGTCGTTCAGGGCCATCACACCGCGCACGGTTTCGATCAGTGGCAACACCCGGGAATCGGGTGCCATCCGCGCATGAACGGCGGCGACCTGGGCCGCTGACTCGCATTTGGACAGCATCACCTCGCCAATGGGCTGGGCAGGCAGCCATTGCAGATCGTCGGCGTGCCACGGGCTGCGGGCATCGTTGAGGCGCACGAGGACGGTGGCGCACGCGGCACTGCCCAGCGCGTCGAGCCAGGCACCGATGGCATGGCGGGCCTGAGGCTTGTCGGCGGGCGACACCGCGTCCTCCAGATCGAAGATGACACGGTCCGCACCACTGGCCAGCGCCTTCGCAAAACGCTCGGGCCGGTTGCCTGGAACGAACAGGTAGGTGGTCGGGATCACACCGCCCCCTCGGCGCGCAGAGCCTGCACCTGCTCGGGGCGGTACCCCAACCCGCTCAGGATTCGGTCGGTGTGCTGCCCGAGGGCGGGCACAGCGTCCATGCGCGGCGCGCCCTGGCTCCAGGAACCCGGCGGCAACAGGGCCGGGATCGTCCCCACCGGGGTGTCCACCTGGGTCCAGCGCTGGCGCGCCTGCAACTGCGGGTGCGCCCAGACCTCGGCCATGGTGTTCACCCGGGCGTTGGCGATCTGTGCCGCCTCCAGACGCCGCACCACCTCGGCGGCGCTGAGCCCGGCAAAGGCGTTCACGATGATCTCGTCGAGCGATGCACGTGCGGCCACGCGCAGCGGATTGCTCGCGAAGCGCTCGTCAACGGCCAGCGCGGGCTGTTGCAGCACCTGCTCGCAGAAGGCTTTCCACTCGCGCTCGTTCTGCAAGCCCAGCATCACGGTCTTGCCGTCCCCGGCGGGGAACGGGCCGTACGGGTAGATGGTGGCGTGGCTGGCGCCGGTGCGCTTCGGGGGCGCCGCGCCGTCGATGCTGTAGTACAGCGGGTAGCCCATCCATTCGGTCAGGGCCTCCAGCATCGAGATGTCGATGTGCTGACCCTCCCCGGTCTGCTGGCGGTGCAGCAGCGCGGCCAGGATGTTGGTGTACGCATACATGCCGGCGGCGATGTCGGCAATGGACGGCCCGGCCTTGGACGGCGTGTCTTCGGTCCCGGTGACCGACACGAACCCGGCTTCGCTCTGGATCAGCAGGTCGTAGGCCTTCTTGTCGCGGTAGGGCCCGCTGTCGCCATAGCCGGAGATGTCGCAGACGATGATGCCGGGCTTGGCGGCACTCAGGGCCCCGTACGACAGACCCAGGCGCGCTGCGGCGCCGGGTGCCAGGTTCTGTACCACCACGTCGGCTTCTTCTTCGATGATCCGTTTGAGAATCGCCTGCGCCTCGGGGTGCTTGACGTCCAGCGTCAGGCTTTCCTTGCTGCGGTTGGTCCAGACGAAGTGCGAGGCGATGCCCCGCACGCGGGTGTCGTAGCCGCGGGCGAAATCGCCCACGCCGGGGCGCTCGATCTTGATGACGCGCGCACCCAGGTCGGCGAGCTGGCGGGTGGCGAACGGCGCCGCGATGGCGTGTTCGAGCGTGACGACGGTGATGCCGTGAAGCGGTTGCATGGGGTGTCCTTCAGCGCAACGTGGCCACGGCGTCCATGGTCAGCCAGCCCTCGTGGTCCTGCGCCCAGAGCTTCACCGTCTTGCCATCGGCCTGCGGAGCTCCATTGACACGGAACGGGTGCAGGTCGAACGTGGGCCGCACCGCCTTGAAGCTGAAGCTCGCCACATCGGCACTCGGCAGGTGGCGGCGGATCTGGTCCATCAGCAGCGTGGCGATCAGCGGGCCATGCACGATCAGGCCGGGGTAGCCTTCGACCTCGGTCACGTACTTGCGGTCGTAGTGAATGCGGTGGCCGTTGAAAGTGAGCGCGCTGTAGCGGAACAGCAGCACGTCGTCGGGAACGATCTCCTGCTGCCACGGGGCGCCGGCCGCCGCCGCGACCGGAGGGGGTTCCACATCGGTCGCCTGTTTGGCCTCCCGGTAGACGATGTCGTGGAACTCGACGATGGCCGGATCAGGCACTCCGTTGCATCGCAACTCGTGACGCACCTTCACAAACACCAGCGTGCCCGTCCGTCCTTCTTTCTGCGTCACATTGGCGATGGTGGAGGTGCGCTCCACGCCATCGCCCACACGGACCGGGGAACGGAATTCGAACTGGCTGCCCGCCCACATGCGCCTAGGTAACGGGACCGGCGGTAGAAACCCGCCCCGTTTGGCATGCCCGTCGGCACCGATCTCACTCTGCCGGTGCAGCGGCAGGAAGTACAGCCAATGCCACAGCGGGGGCAGCGGTGTGCCGGGCACCACCGCCATGGCGGGGTGGTCGAGGGTGGCGTTCAGCGCCTTCACCGGTGTGGCGCCGATGGTGTCGTGCACCGATTCCTGGCGACCGACCCAGTCCGAGAGGTTTTCCATGGTTCGGGACTCTTCCGAGCTGGCTCTGAACGATCAATTCGCGGTGAGCTTGGCTTTGGTCACCACTTCCTTCCACTTGACCAGTTCGGTCTTGACCATGGCACCCAGTTGCTCGGGCGTGCTGGTCTCGACATCGGCGCCGTGGTTCTCCATTCGCTGGATGACGTCCTTGTCACTCAACACCTCGTTCAGCGCCTTGTTGAGCCGGTCCACCACCGCCTTGGGCGTCTTGCCGGGCGCAAACAGGGCGTACCACTGCTGAACCTCCACCCCCTCCACACCGGCCTCCTTCAGGGTCGGCACATCGGGGAGCAGGGCCGAGCGCTTCGGTCCGGCCACGGCCAGCGCCTTGAGCTTGCCGCCCTTCACGTGCGGCAGCGCCGTGAACAGACTGGGAAACATGAACTGGGTCTGACCGCCGATGGTGTCGTTCACAGCCGGGGCTGCGCCCTTGTATGGCACGCCCAGCATCACGACGCCCGCGTTCAGCTTGAACAGTTCGCCGGCGAAGTGAGGCGCGGTGCCATTGCCCGCTGTGGCATAGGTGTACTTGTCGGGTTTCGCCTTGAGCTGGGCCACCAGGTCCTTGACGTCCTTCACGGGCGTGTTGGCATTTGCCACCATCAGCGTGGCCGAGTAGCCCACCAGGCCCACCGGCTCGAAATCGGTGACCGGGTCGTAGCGCAGCTTCTGCAAGGCCGGGTTCATGGCGTGGGTCGCGACGTAGCCCAGCATGAGCGTGTGGCCATCGGGCGCAGCGCGCGCCACAAACTCGCTGGCAATGGAGCCGTTGGCGCCGGCCCGGTTCTCCACCACGATGCTCTGTCCGAGCAAGGGGCCCAGCTTCTGGGCAATGGTGCGAGCCATCAGGTCGTTGCCGCCACCCGCTGCCGTCGGCACCACGATGGTGATGGTCTTGGTGGGGAATGCCATGGCCAGCGGCGTGAGGGTGATGGCCGTGCCCACGATCATGGTGGCGAGCAGCTTGTTCATGTCTTGTCTCCTGTACGGGTCGGTGTCGGTGAGCCGGTGCGGAAGGCCTTGAGGGGCCCCATCCACAACCGCAAGCGAATGATGTTCCGAGTCGATGTTGCTGTGAATTGCATATTTGAGATGGATTGATCCACAATTCACATCAATCAGATTCGGGGATTTTCATGGCCATCAACTTCGATCTCAACGACCTGCTGGCCTTTCGGGCCGTGGCGGAGCTGGGCAGTTTTCGCAAGGCGGCGGAGTCGGTCCACATCTCGCAGCCGGCGTTCAGCCGGCGCATCGACAAGCTGGAAAGCGCGTTGGGCACGCGCTTGCTGGAACGCACCACGCGACGCGTCAGCCTGACCGCGGTAGGCCGGGACTTCGATCGCCAGTTGCGGCATATCCTGGACGCGTTGGACACCACGCTGCTGGGCATTCGCGGCGTGGCGGCCACCCGAATGGGCGAGGTCACGATCGCGTCGGTGCCCTCGGCCGTCAACTACTTCCTGTCGCGCGTGATTGCGGTCTACCACGAACGCTATCCCAAGATTCGGGTGAAGATCATCGATGGCAGCGCCAACGACGTGCTGCTGGCCGTGGCGCGTGGCGAGGTGGACTTCGGCCTGAACTTCATCGGATCACAGGAGGCTGACGTGGAGTTCGAGCCCTTGCTGGAAGAGCAGTTCGTGGCGGCCTGCCGGCGCGATCACCCACTGGCGAAAAAGAAGCAGGTGCGCTGGACGGAACTGGCGCAATACGACTACATCTCGGCCGGCAAGACCTCGGGCAACCGGCTGCTGATCGACCAGGCACTGGCCGGCTTGCCAGGTCAACCCCAGAGCATGTACGAGACCCAGCATGGCACGACCATGATCGGCCTGGTCGAGGCGGGCCTGGGCGTGGCGGTGGTGCCCTCCATGGCGATGCCCGGATCCGACCACCCGCTGCTGATGAGCGTGCCGCTGATTGACCCGGTGATCAAACGGAAAATGGGGCTGATCAGGCGCCGATCAACGGTGCTTTCCCCTGCGGCGCAGCAGTTCTACGCGCTCTGCGCGGAACTGCAGGTCAAGACGAAAACCCAGCGCACCACCACCCGCCGCAAACCGGCTGGCTGATCAACCGCCTCCGGTCAGTACGTCCCCGGATACGCCCCGCCATCGGCCAGCACGTTCTGGCCCGTCATGTACGCCGCTTGCTGGCTGCAGAGGAAGGCGCAGATGGCGCCGAACTCCTGCGGGTGGCCGTAGCGGCCGGCGGGGATCTTCGCCTGCTGCTGACGGCGCAGTTCTTCCACCGGCTTGCCAGTCTTTTCCGACGCGCCCTGGAGCGTGGCGGCGATGCGGTCGGTGTCGAACTTGCCGGGCAGCAGGTTGTTGATGGTCACGCCCTGCGCCGCGATGCCGCTGCGCGCCACACCGGCCACGAAGCCCGTCAATCCGCTGCGCGCGCCGTTGGAAAGACCCAGGATGTCGATCGGCGCCTTCACCGCGCTGCTGGTGATGTTGACGATGCGGCCGAAGCCGCGCGCCGCCATGCCATCCACCGTGGCCTTGATGAGCTCGATGGGTGTGAGCATGTTGGCGTCCACCGCCTTCAGCCACTCTTCTCGGCCCCATTGGCGGAAGTCGCCGGGCGGCGGGCCGCCCGCGTTGGTGACCACGATGTCGAACGCCGTGCCGGGCCCGCCGGCCGCGGCGAAAGCGGCGGTGCGGCCTTCGGGCGTGGTGATGTCGGCCGCGACCGCGATCACCTGCACGCCGGGCGATACGGCGCGGATGCCCGCGGCCGAGGCCTCCAGCGCCTCACGACCGCGCGCCACCATCACCACGTTCACGCCCTCGCCCGCCAGCGCCTGCGCGCAGCCCAGGCCCAGACCTTTGCTCGCGCCGCAGACCAGCGCCCATTTGCCTTTGATGCCCAGATCCATGTCCGTGTCTCCTTGTCAAAAAAATCACTGGCCCGCCGCGGGCTTGCCAAAGCGCGTCACCAGGAACACGCCCGAGAGCACCAGCACCGTGCCCACCACGATCCAGCCGTTGAACGGTTCGTCCAGGATCAGCACGCCCATGGCGATGGTGGACATGGGGCCGATCATGCCGGTCTGCGCCGCCAGGCCCGCGCCGATGCGCTCGATCGCCATCATCACCATCAGCACCGGCGCAAACGTGCACAGGGTGGCGTTGAGCAGCGAGAGCCAGATCACCTCGGGCGCCACGTCGGCCGCGCTCAGCGGACGCAGGACCACGAACTGCAGCAGGCACAGGCCGCAGGCCACGCTGGTGGCCAGGCCCACCAGGCGCAACGAACCCAGGCGCTTGACCAGTTCACCGCTGTAGACGAGGTAGATCGCGTAGCTGATGGCACTGCCGAACACCAGCAGCGCGCCCAGCACCGCGTTCGGCCCCTGGAAACCGGCCTCGTGGCCGAACACCAGCAACACGCCCGCGTAGCTCACCGCCATGGCCAGCGCCTGCAGGCCGCTGATGCGGCGCTGGTAGATCAACCAGCCGAGCACCAGCACCAGTGTGGGGTTGAGGTACAGGATCAGCCGCTCCAGGCTGGCGCTGACGTATTGCAGCCCCCAGAAGTCGAGAAAGCTCGCGAGGTAATAACCGGTGAACCCCAGGCCGACGATGCCGAGCCAGTCTCTGCCGGTGAGCGCCACCTTGCCCCGGCTGGCCCACCAAGCCAGCGCCAGGAACAGCGGCAGCGCGAACAGCATGCGGTACATGATCAGCGTGACCGCGTCCACGCCGTGGCGGTAGGCCAGTTTGACGATGATGGCCTTGCCACTGAAGGCGATGGAGCCGGCGCTGGCGAGCAGCAGGCCGGTGGCGAGGTGGGGGTGGGGTCGGGCGGTGGCAACGGACATCGGTCCGATTATCGGCAGACGGCCCGCGCCGGGTGGCGGGCCGGTGCCATGCCCCCAGGCGCCATGGGAACGCTCAGCCGCTCAGTCCTTCGGATTGGCCAGCCGCTGCGCGTCCAGCACGCGGTAGACACGGCCCTGTTTGTCCAGCGCCTCGACCAGGCCCTCGCGCATGAACGCGCTGAGCGTGCGGCTCACAGTCTCCAGTTTCAGGTCGAGCATGGCGCCCATGTCTTCGCGCGAGAACAGGGTGGCCAGGGCCGCGTCGTGGTCGGAACGCATCTTCAGGATCAGACCGGCGACGCGCTGGCGCGCATTGCCGAAATTGAGCTCGGCCAGCCAGTCGTCGGCCTCCTTGAGGCTGCGGTGCCATTTCTCCAGCAGGCGCTGGTGCAGCCGCGGTGTTTCGCGGTTCAGGCGCTGGATCACCTGCAGCGGCAGGCGGCAGACCTTGATGCTGGTCAGCGCGATGGCGTCGGAGTCGTAGGTCGGCCCCATGAGCGCTTCCAGCCCCACCACGTCTCCCGCGCGCAGCACGCGCACGATGCGCTGGCGGCCGTCCACGGTGTTGCGCACCAGCTTGATGAGGCCGGCGCGCAGGGTGTAGAGCGAGGTGGCCGTTTCGCCCATGCGCACCAGCGGCTGGCCCGCGTTCAACTCCAGATCGTCGATGGGCGCGTGGATGAGCTTGAAGTCGTCCTCATGCAGATCGGCGAACAGCACCATGTCGCGGATGCCGCAGCTGCGGCAGTCGGCCGTGCCGCGCCAGGCCGATTCGGTTTTGATGGGGATCATGGGGACGGGGGAGACCATATCTGTCACAGACCCGCAATATAAGCCTTTGCTGAAAAAACACCCAACCCGTGGCGCGGCGGGCCCGCGCCATGATCGTGGTCAGTGCAAAGGGGGGGTGCAGGCCAGCACCTCGTCGAGCGTGGTCAGCCCCTCGGCCACGCGCACCGTGCCCGCCAGCCGCAGCGGACGCATGCCATCGGCCACGGCCTGTTTCTGCAGCACCTCCATGCGCGGCTCGTGGCTGACCTTGTCCTTGAACGCCTCGGTCACCACCAGCAGCTCGTACAGGCCGGTGCGCCCGCGGTAGCCGGTCATGCGGCAATCCACGCAGCCCACGGGCTGGTAGGGCCGGTACTTGCCGCTGACCTGCCAGGGCTTGACGATCTCTTCCATGGCCTCGCGCGAGGCCTTGGCCGTGACGTCGTCCTCGCGTGTGCGGCAGGCCGGGCACAGGGTGCGCACCAGGCGCTGCGCCAGCACGCCCAGCACGGTGGCGTTGATCAGGTAGGGCGGGATGCCCAGTTCCATCAGCCGCATGATGGCCGAGGGCGCGTCGTTGGTGTGCAGCGTGGTGAACACCAGGTGGCCGGTGAGCGCGGCCTGCACCGCCATCTCGGCCGTGGGCAGGTCGCGCACCTCGCCCACCATGATGATGTCCGGGTCCTGCCGCATGAGGGCGCGCAGGCCCTGGGCAAAGTCCAGGTCCAGGTGGGGTTGCACCTGGACCTGGTTGAAGGCGGGTTCGATCATTTCGATCGGGTCCTCCACCGTGCTCACGTTGACCTCTTCGGTCGCCAGGCGCTTGAGCGTGGCGTAGAGCGTGGTGGTCTTGCCCGAGCCGGTGGGGCCGGTCACGAGGATGATGCCGTGCGGCCGGTGCGTGAGCGTTTCCCAGCGCTGTGCGTCGTGCGCGGCGAAGCCCAGCGCGCTCAGGTCTTTCACCGTGGCCTCGGGGTCGAAGATGCGCATCACCATCTTTTCACCGAACGCGGTGGGCAAGGTGGACAAACGCATTTCCACCTCGTCGCCCCGCACCGCGCCCACACCGGGGCGCAGGGTCTTGATGCGGCCGTCCTGCGGGCGGCGCTTTTCCACCACGTCCATGCGCCCGAGCAGCTTGATGCGCGCGGTCATGGCGTTCATCACCCCCATGGGCATCTGGTAGACCGGGTGCAGCACGCCATCGATGCGGAAACGGATCACACCCTGCTCGCGCCGCGGCTCCAGGTGGATGTCGCTGGCGCGCTGGTCAAACGCGTACTGCCAGAGCCAGTCCACCACCTGCACCACGTGCTGGTCGTTGGCGTCGAGCTGCTTGTTGGCCTTGCCCAGTTCCACCAGCTGTTCAAAGCTGCCAAAACCCGCCTGGCCGCCCAGCTTGTTGGCCGCCCGCACCGACTTGGCCAGCGCGAAGAACTCGGCGGTGTAGCGCGCGATGTCCTGCGGGCTGGCCAGCACCAGGCGCACGCTCTTGCGCGTCTGGCGCTCCACCTCGGGCACCCAGTCGCGGATGAACGGCTCGGCCGTGGCCACCACCACCTCGGCCAGCCCCACCTGCACCGGCAACACCTTGTGGCGCTCGGCGTAGGCCGCGCTCATCACGTCGGCCACCTTGCCCACGTCCACCTTCAGCGGGTCGATGCGGAAATAGCTCAGCCCGCTGCGCGTGGCCAGCCACTGGGTAAGCAGCTCCACGTCCAGCACATGGCCATCGGACTGGCGCGCCATGCCCACCACCGCCAGGCGCTGCAGCGGGTGCTGCGCGCTGTGGGCTGAGGCGCAACGCGCCACGGTGCGCGCGGCCTCGTCGGCGGAGATGACACCGTCATCGCGCAACCAGCCCACCAGCAGGCGCCAGTCGAGCGGGGCCTCCGGGGTGGCTTGCGGGGACGTGGAAAGCGGGGCTCTGGCGGAGGTTTTCATGCGGAGTTCGGGTCAGGCGACCGGTTTGAAAATGCGCAACCACTTCACGGCGGGCAGCCCCCAGCGCGACTGGATCTCTTCCGCGCGCGCCAGCAGCTGCATGCGCGTGGGCCGGTCCGCCGTGCGCTGCGCCAGCACGATGGTGTTGCCCTCACGCGTGGGTTTGAAGGCCCAGACCGCGTCCGCGCCAAACGCGGCGCTGATGCTCTGCAGCGAGCGCTCGTAGCTGGCGTCGCGGCCAAACAGGTTGACCGTCATCACGCCCTCGTCGGTCAGCACCGAGCGGCAGTCGGCATAGAAGTCGGGGCTGTCGAGCACCGGGGCCGCGGCCTCGTGGTCGTACAGATCAACCTGCAGCGCGTCGATGGCGCCGGTGTAAGCGGGGTTGCGGATCTCCTGCCCCGCATCGGCCAGCACCACGCGCAGGCGCGGCCCGTCGGCCGGCAGCTTGAACCAGCCCCGGCAGGCCGCGAGCACCTGGGGGTTGATCTCGATGGCGGCGGTGTCCATGCGCAGCGCCTTGAAATGGAACTTGGTGAGCGCGGCCGAGCCCAGACCGAGCTGCAGGGCGCGGCGCTTGCTCACGGTGTCGGGCTCCACGAAGAGCAGCCAGGCCATCATGCGCTGGACGTAATCGAGCTCGATGTCGAACGGCGCGTCGATGATCATGGAGCCCTGGATCCACTCCGTGCCCAAATGCAGGAAGCGCACCTCGCCGTCTTCCGAGAGGGTGACCTCGGGCAGGGTCTGGGGGCCGGTGCGGCGGCGGGCCGTGGCGTTGGCACCGGCCCTCATGCCAGGACTCCCTGACGGTCGCCACTCAACAGGCGGGGGAACCCTGCCACAGGGTGTTGGGCGAGCGAACTCCCTGAATCCGTCGCTGCGCGGGCCGGCAACCAATACTGCATCTTTGTCACTTCTGGAACTGCAAAGCGATCATTATGAACATGGAAGCCGGGTGGGCTTTTCTCGCGCCGGGTGGCTTTTCTTCCGGGCCCGTGTTTCTGGCTGGCATGGTATGGGGACGATGGCGCCGCGCGGCCAACTCCGCGAATGTCCCCCGGGCCGTTCCGGCCCTCCTCCTTCACTTCGCTGCGTCAGCCCCCCGGCGTCATCGTCCAAAGCTACGGCGATCCGACGCAAGATGGCCAACCCGTCTCCAGCTTGCTGTGGCGGTGCGTTCTGCATAGCGAAGTAAAGGAGGAGGCCCGGCGCAGCCGGGCCGGGGGACATGAGCGGCGCAGAGCGCACCGTCGCAGCAAGCGACCGCGAGGTCTATGAACAACAGGCGCTAAACGGCAACCCCATGCCGCAGCAACACCTCGGCCCACGCCGCCAGCTTGCGATCAAACGACCAGCTCGCATTCGCCGGACTGGTGGACGGCAGCTTGTACACCGGCAGTCCGAACGCCGACGTGTGCCTCGCGTGTCGGTAACTTTCCCCCCCGTTGTGCGCCACCGCCTCCAGCAACGGGCACTGCGTCCGCACCGCAGCGAAGTCGTTGAGTTCGGCGGCGCGGATGTCCGCGTCCAGGCTGCCTTCGCGCTCGCAGGCCTGGTACACGTCCCACAGGCCCAGACCATGTGCACGCAGCGCGGCCACGCGTTCCGGGTAGGGCATCTCGGTCAGCGGCTGCTGCCACAGGGCGCCCAGGATCTTCCAGAAGTGGTTTTGCGGGTGTCCGTAGTACTGCTGCGCGCGCAGCGAGGCCACGCCCGGAAAACTGCCCAGCACCAGCAGCCGGGTGTTCTCGTCCAGCACCGGCGCCAGCCCCAGCAGACGGCTCACGCGGCGACTCCGCTCGGCAGGCCCGCGAGCCGGGGCAGCGCGGCCAGGGCATTGGCCGTGCTCGCCCGGGCCAGCGCGTCCAGCGGCATGCCGCGCAGCCGCGCCAGCTCGGCGGCGATGCGCGGCAGCTCGGCGGGTGTGTTCACGCCTTGCGCCCGGCCGGCGGCGCGCTCGGCGGCGGTGGCGTACAGCCACTGCGGCGGGATGTCGGGCGCGTCGGTCTCCAGCACCAGGGCCTCCAGCGGCAGCTCGGCCGCGAGCCGGCGCAGGCGCTGGGCCGGCTCAAAGGTCAGCGCGCCCCCGAAGCCGAGCTTGAACCCCAGTTCGATGAAGGCCTGCGCCTGCTGGGCGCTGCCGTTGAAGGCGTGCGCGATGCCGCCGCCGGTGGGCAACTCGCGCAGCTGTTTGAGCAGGGCGTCTGCACTGCGGCGCACGTGCAGGATCACGGGCAGACGGTGTTTGCGGGCCAGCTGAAGCTGCGCGCGGTAGAAACCCTGCTGACGCTCGCGCATGGCCGGCTCGCACAGCGCGGGCACGAAAAAGTCCAGCCCGATCTCGCCCACGGCCACCAGGCGCGGGTCGTCTCGGTGCTGCGCCAGCAGGGCGTCGAGCACCTGCAGGTCTTCGTCGCGCGCCTGCGGCACGTACAGCGGGTGGATGCCCAGCGCGTAGGCGTCGCCCAGCCGGTGGGCCAGCTCGCGCACGGTGTCGAAGTTGGACCGCTCCACCGCCGGGATCACGCAGCACCGCACGCCCAGCCGGGCGGCGCGCTCGCGCATGGCCTGCACGAGGGCCGGGGTGTCGCCGAGCGAAGGGGCGTCAAGATGGCAGTGTGTGTCGATCCACATGGCGGTATAAAAGGGCCATTGTGACGGCAAGCCCGGCGCACCATTTTCCCCTTTGCAACACCCCCGAAAGGACCTCACCATGCCGCTCAACGCCACCCGCCGCCTCGCAGGCCCGCGCTCCCCGCTCTGGCTGGCCCTGCCTGTGCTGGCGTCGCTCGTGGCCTGTGCCGTACCCGCGGCGCCGGCCGCCGCGCCGGCCAGTGCGCCGTTGGTGGGCAGCGAATGGCTGCTGCAGGACCTGGGGGGTCGCCCCGTGCTCGGCCAGGTGAAGGCCACGCTGGCCTTTCCCGAGGCCGGTCGTGTGACGGGCAGTGGCTCCTGCAACGGCTTTTTCAGCACCTACACGCTGATCCATGACCGCATCGCGCTCGGGCAGATCGGCTCGACCCGCATGGCCTGTGGCGAGGGGGTGTCCGAGCAGGAAACCCGCTACCTGGATGCGCTGCGCAAGGCCGAACGGGTCGAGGTGCAGGGCACGACGATGTGGCTCCACAGCCAGGGACTGGACAAACCGCTGCGCTTCGTCCGCACCAAGCCCTGAGCGGCCCCCGTCAGGTCAGCACGCCAGTGGTCAGACGCAGCACGCGGGCGCAGCGCTCGGCCAGGGTCTCGTCGTGCGTCACGACGATGAAGGCCGTGCCCTGATCGCGTGCCAGCTCCAGCATGAGCTGGAACACGCTCTCGGCGGTGCCGCGGTCCAGGTTGCCGGTGGGCTCGTCGGCCAGCACACAGGCCGGCTGCGTCACCAGCGCCCGCGCGATCGCCACGCGCTGGCGCTCGCCGCCCGAGAGTTCGGCCGGCCGGTGGTGCAGGCGCTCGCCCAGGCCCACGCGGGTAAGCATCAGCGCGGCGCGCTGCGCGGCCTCGGCGCGCGGCATGCGGCGGATCCACAAGGGCATGGCCACGTTGTCGCGCGCGCTGAACTCGGGCAGCAGGTGGTGGAACTGGTACACAAAGCCCAGGTGCCGGTTGCGCAGATCGCCCTGCTGCGCCGCGCTCAGGCCCGACATCGTCTGCCCCATCAGCTGCACGCTGCCGCTGGTGGGCGCGTCCAGCCCGCCGAGCAGGTGCAGCAAGGTGCTCTTGCCCGAGCCGGACGCGCCGACGATGGCCACCGTCTCGCCCGCGCGCACCGCCAGGTCCACGCCGGTGAGCACGGTCACGTCGAGCCGGCCTTCGGTGAAACGTTTGGTCAGGCCGGTGGCGCTCAGCACCACCTCCGTGCGGGCCGAGCCCGTTGATGGGCTCGCCAACACCTTGGCGGAGGCCTCGACAGAGCCTGTCCTGAGCCCATCCACAGGCTCGGGGCGAACGGGGTTGTTGATGTCATTCATAGCGCAACGCCTCGGCAGGGTTCACCCGGCTGGCGCGCCAGCTCGGGTAGATCGTGGCCACGAACGACAGCGCCAGCGAGATCAGCGCGATCGGCATGATGTCGCTCTGCTGCGGGTCGCTGGGCATGCGGCTGATGAGGTAGACGTCCTGCGGCAGGAAGCTCGCGCCCAGCGCGCGCTCCAGCGCGGGCACGAGGGTGTCGATGTTGAACGCGATGCCCAGGCCCAGCAGCAGGCCCGCGCCGGTGCCGATCACGCCCACCATGGCGCCCTGCACCATGAAGACGCCCATGATGCTGCGCGGGCTCGCGCCCAGGGTGCGCAGGATAGCGATGTCGGCGCGCTTGTCGGTCACCGTCATCACCAGCGTGGACACGAGGTTGAACGCCGCCACCGCCACGATCAGCGTGAGGATGATGAACATCATGCGTTTTTCCAGCTGCACGGCGGCGAACCAGCTGCGGTTCTGGCGTGTCCAGTCGCGCACCAGCAGGCCCGGGTCGAGGCTGCTCGCGATGTCAATCGCCACCTCGCGCGCTTCGTGCAGGTTCTTGATCTTCACGCGCACGCCGGTGGGGCCTTCCACGCGGAAGATGCGCGCGGCGTCGTCCTGGTGCAGCAGGGCCAGCGCCGAGTCGTATTCGAAGTGGCCCGAATCGAAAGTGCCCACCACCGTCATCTGGCGGATGCGCGGCACCACACCCGCGGGCGTCACCTGGCCGCTGGGGGCGATCAGCGTCACCGTGTCGCCGGTGCCCACGCCCAGGCTGCGCGCCAGTTCACCGCCGAGAATGACGCCGAATTCGCCCGGTACCAGCCGCGGCAGCACGGTGTCGGAGAGGTCGGCCACGAGGTCGGTCACCTTGGGCTCCAGCGCCGGGTCGATGCCGCGCACCAGCGCGCCCTTCATGTCTTCGCCGCGAGCGATCAGCGCCTGCGCGCCCACGAACGGCGCCGCGCCCAGCACCTCGGGGTGGCGCTCGATGGCGGCCAGCGTGTCCGCCAGGTTTGGAATGGCCTGCCCGCCGGGCTCGAACACCTCGATGTGGGACAACACGCCCAGCATGCGGTCGCGCACCTCTTTCTGGAAACCGTTCATCACCGAGAGCACGATGATGAGCGCGGCCACGCCCAGCGAGATGCCCAGCATGGACACGCCCGAGATGAAGGAAATGAAACCGTTGCGCCGCGTGGCGCGGCCAGCGCGCGTGTAGCGCCAGCCAAGGATGAGTTCGTAAGGGGTTTGCATCGTTGGAGTCCAGCGGTGGATTGTGGCATCCCCGACAATCGCCCCCATGCCCGTCGCCCCCATGGCCCCACCCGCCCCGACCCCGCTGCCCAGCCACCTGCTGATCCCGTTTGCCAGCGCCAGCGCGCCGGACTGCCAGGCCGCGCTGAAAGGCCTGCGCCTGCCCCAGCTGGAGGCCCTGCTGGGCGAACTGGTGCCGGCGGCCCTGGACGCGGGCGACGACCACAGCCTGAGCCTGCCGCACGAGCGCGCGCTGGCGCGGGCGCTGGGCCTGACGCAGGCCGACGGCAGCCCCTGCGAAGACGGCCTGATTCCCTGGGCTGCCGCGCACAGCGCGCAGCCCGCGACGCCGCAGGCCTGGCTCAGCCCCTGCCACTTCCAGGTCGGCATGGAGCGGGTCAGCCTGCTGCCGCTGGAGCAACTGGCGCTGGACGAGCCGGAGTCGCGCGCCCTGTTCGACGCCCTGGCGCCCTTCTGTGCCGAAGACGGCGTGACCCTGCGTTTTGACTCGGCCACGCGCTGGCACGCCAGCGGCGAGCCTCTGCGAGACATCGCCTGCGCCAGCCTGGACCGCGTGAGCGGCCGCCAGGTGGATGCGTGGATGGCCGAGAGCCCGCGCAACCCGGGCGGCGCCCAGGTGCTCAAGCGCCTGCAAAGCGAGGCGCAGATGCTGTTCTATACCCACCCGGTGCACGACGCGCGCACGGCCCATGGCCTGTTTCCGGTGAACGGCCTGTGGCTCAGCGGCGCGGGCGCGGTGGCATCCCCCACCCCCCTGCGGCCGCCACCCACCCTGCCGGACACGCTGCGCCAGGCCGCGCTGCGCGCCGACTGGGCCGCCTGGGCGCAGGCCTGGGCCGAACTCGACGCCACACACATCCCCGCCCTGCTGGAGCGCGCGCGGCGCGGCGAAGCGGTCACACTCACGCTGTGCGGCGAGCGCAGTGCGCAGACCTGGGTCAGCGCCCCTCGCGGCGGCGCAGCCCGCCTTGGCCGCCTGTTCAAAAACCTGCTGGGCACACCCCCGGCCTGGAAAGCCCTCGAACCCCTATGAAGATCATCACCCGCGATGTCCCGCCCCGCGCCGCCTGGGCGCTGGAACAGGCCGGCCTGCACCCCCTGCTGGCCCGCCTCTTTGCCGCCCGCGGCATCACCGCCAAGGAACAGCTGGACGACGCGCTCTCGCTGCTGCTGCCCCCGTCCACCATGAAAGGCGCAGCGGATGCCGCCCGCGCCCTGGCCGACGCCATGGCCGCCAACCAGGCCATCTGCATCGTGGCCGACTACGACTGCGACGGCGCCACCGCCTGCGCCGTGGGCCTGCGCGGCCTGCGCCTGCTGGGCGCGCCGATGGGCCATGACCGCGTGAGCTACCTGGTGCCCGACCGCGTGACCGACGGCTACGGCCTCACGCCCGCCATCGCCAAACGCGTGAAGGCGCAGGGCGCCGACGTGCTGGTGACGGTGGACAACGGCATCGCCAGCATCGACGGCGTGCGCGCCGCGCGCGAGCTGGGCCTGCAGGTGATCGTGACCGACCACCACCTGCCCGCGCTCAAGGACGGCGAGGTGGTCGTCCCCACCGACTGCGTGATCGTGAACCCCAACCAGCCGGGCTGCGACTTCGAAAGCAAGTCGATCGCCGGCGTGGGCGTGATGTTCTATGTGCTGCTGGCGCTGCGCGCCGAATTGCGCGAACGGGGGGTGTTTGATGCGAAATCACAACCCAAGATCGACACGCTGTTGCCCCTGGTGGCCTTGGGCACCGTGGCCGACGTGGTCAAGCTCGACGCCAACAACCGCCGCCTCGTGGCCCAGGGCCTGAAGCGGGTGCGCACCGGCGCCATGCCGCCGGGCATGACGGCGCTGTTCAACGTGGCGGCGCGCAAGCCCGAGGCGGCCACCAGCTTCGACTTCGGCTTTGCCCTCGGCCCACGCCTGAACGCCGCCGGCCGCCTGGCCGACATGACCCTGGGCATCGAATGCCTGACCACCGACGACGGCCTGCGCGCCGACGAACTGGCGCGCACGCTCGACGGCATCAACCGCGAGCGCAAGACCATCGAAGGCGAAATGCGCGACCAGGCGCTGGCGCTGGCCGAAGAGATGTTCGACGAATCCGAAGAGCCGCCGCCGGCGCTGATCGTGTTCGACCCGGACTTCCACGAGGGCGTGGTCGGCATCGTGGCCTCGCGCCTGAAGGACAAGTTGCACCGCCCCACCTTCGTGTTCGCCACCAGTGGCGCCGAGGGCAAGGAAAACGAGCTCAAGGGCTCGGGCCGCTCCATTCCCGGCTTCCACCTGCGCGACGCGCTGGACCTGGTGGCCAAGCGCCACCCGGGCGTGTTGATGCGCTTCGGCGGCCACGCCATGGCCGCGGGCTGCACCATCGACGAGGAGCACCTGGACGTGTTCGAGGCCGCGCTGCAGCAGGTGGCCCACGAGTGGCTGGACGCCGCCACCCTGCAGCGCCGCATGGAGGCCGATGGCGTGCTGGACAAGCAGTACCGCCGCACCGACCTGGTGGACACGCTGCACAAGGAGGTGTGGGGCCAGGGCTTTGCGCCGCCGGTGTTCTGCGAGGAAGTGCAGATCGTGTCGCAGCGTCTCGTGGGCGAGAAGCACCTGGCGCTCAAGATGAAGCACCAGGGCGAGCCGGTGGACGGCATCTGGTTTGGCCACACCGAGCCTTTGCCCGAGCGGGTCAAGCTGGCGTTCCGGCTGGATGCGGATGAGTGGCAGGGTCAGCGGCGGGTTCGGTTCCTTATCGAAGCTGCCGAGGTTTAGGCACGCTGCGGTTTCACGCCACCACCACCTCGCGGACATGAGAGCGCGTGGTGCTCTGCGCCGCTCATGTCCCCCGGCCCGGCTTCGCCGGCCCTCCTCCTTTACTTCGCTATGCAGAACCCCCCGCGCTCTCATGCCAATGGCGCAGCAGGCACAC